>Ga0208185_1000191_pt1 | contig 38682 bp, 35 predicted proteins | sample EasRivMeERMLT700_FD_187532 | JGI IMG/M metagenome (GOLD analysis project Ga0208185, IMG submission 187532) | Soil microbial communities from meander-bound floodplain in the East River, Colorado, USA - East River MetaG ERMLT700 (SPAdes) (version 2) | ecosystem: Environmental > Terrestrial > Soil... | reverse complement strand
TGCCCGAGCGCCTCGGCCGCGGTGAGGCGCCCGTTGGCGGTGCGGAACATGCACTCGAGGAGCCTGTCGCCGGCCTGATCGGGGGTGAGCTCTTTTCTCAGCAGGCCGGAAACGTCGACGTCGATGTGCTCGGACATGGTGCGCACGGTGCGCGGGTTCGCGCACAGCTTGATCACCGGCAGGATCGGGTTGCCGATGACGTTGCCCTGCCCGGTGGGAAAGAAATGCAGCGCGAAGCCGGACGCGGCGCAGAGCGTGACCATCTCGGCCGCGGCGGAGGACGAGTCCATGAACCACAGGCCGGGGCCCGTCGGCACCTCGGCCTTGTCGAGCACGCCGTCGACCAGGCACTTGCGGCCGATCTTCTGGATGTTGCCGAGCGCCTTCTCCTCGATCGTGGTGAGGCCGCCGGCGATGTTCCCCTTGGTCGGCTGCGACTCCGACAGGTCGCTCGTCTTGTGCCGGTTGATCACTTCCTGGTAGCGGTCGAAGACGAACTGGAATTTCCTGCGCACCTCGTCGTTCCTGCAGCGCGCGGCGACGAGGTGCTCGCCGCCCGTGAGCTCGGTAGTCTCGCCGAAGACCATCGTCACGCCGTGCGGGTAGAGCTTGTCGAAGGCGTTGCCGACGGTGGGATTCGAGCCGCAGCCCGACGTGGTATCGGACTCGCCGCACTTGGTGGAGACCCACAGGTCCTTGAGCGGGCGCTCCTCGCGGCGCAATTCGCTCGCCCATTGCAGGTATTCGCGCGCCTGCTGCGAGGCGCGGCGGATGGTGTCGTGATCGCCGTGGCCCTCGATCCCGAAGAAAGTCACCGGCTTGCCGGTGGCGGCGATGCCGTCGGCGACGCGCTTCGCCCAGCCGTCCTCGATTCCAATCACCACGACCGCGGCGACGTTGGGGTTCGAGCCCGCGCCGATCAGCGTCCTGAAGTGGAGCTCCAGGTCCGCGCCGAACTGCAGCCTCCCATAAGGGTGCGGCAGCGCCATCGTGCCCTTGATGTTGTTCTCGACCGCCTGCGCCGCCGCGTTCGACAGGTCGTCGACCGGCAGGATGACGACGTGGTTGCGCACGCCGACACGGCCGTTTTCCCGCTTGTAGCCCCAGAAAGTGCTCTTCGAAAGATTCATTACCAACGCTTTGTCTTCAGGTTATGCACGTGCAGGTGCTCGCCCTTGGCAATAGGCTTCACGACTTTGCCGATGTCGACGCCGTACTTGATCACCGTGTCGCCCGGCTGGTAATCCTTGAGCGCGACCTTGTGGCCGATCGGGATATCGTTCTTCGCCGTCACCTCGACGTCCTTGTCGTCCTCCATGATCCAGCCACTCAGCGGCTGGCCGGATTTCACGCCTTCGACCACGACGACGCCGACGCCGTCGCCTTCCTCGTGAACTACGAAATGGATCATCTCGTTATTCTATGCGCTCGGTACGGCAGCTCCTTCTGAAGTGCCGCTTTACGCTTCAGCAAGGGCAGAACGGATTATTGGAGAACGCGATAGCGGCGCACGATGTGCGGGATCAGATCCTTGCCGAAATCGTGGCTCGAGCGCGGGTCGTCAGGGTCGCGGATCACCTGCTCAAAGAGGAAGGGCGCGCTGAAGACGTAGACGCCCATGCTGGCGAGGGCGCGGCCGAGAGCCCGGGTGTGGGCCGCGGCGCAGCGGGCTTTTCCTCGAAGCCGGCAATGCGCCCGGACTCGTCCGCAATGAAACGAACAGCATCGGCCTCCTTGCGAGCCTCGTCAGGCGGATTCTCGGAGGACTCGTGCGCCCCTTGCGTTCGTCATGCAGTGGGCGTCGTGGGTAGCCGGGGGACGACGCGGAATTGGTGAACAGCTGGACTTCGGGAACCGCCCCTTCCGCAGAATGGCGCTTGCAGCGCGGCGAAAGGGGCGGTCAGGTCAAGACGTCAATAAGCCGCCCGCTATGGCAGAGGCCCGATGATGTCCTTCAGCGATGGGAACCAGGCGCGGTTGTACCTCGTCTGCTCGAACTCGTAGTAGCGCGCCGCGGTCGTTGGGTCGAGCGCATTGCCCAGGATGTTCAGGTCCATCGGCTCCGTGCTGCCCCAGTGACCGGTGTCCAGGCGCCTCATCACTGTCTCCACGGCGGCGGCAGACTCCGCCACGCTGAAGTTGCAATGCCCGAAGCGGTTGACGAATGCCCGGCGATAGAGCTTGTCGTAGCCGTTCTTTGCGATGGCCCTGTCATAGCCTTCGACGAGGTTCACGGTTACGGCTGCATCGCCGTTGGTGTGAAAGCGAAACACCGGAACCTTCGGCTCGGCATACACGGTGCGGCCAGCCGCGGTCCACCACTTGATTGCCTTGGGGTCTGCCGCGACGCGGGGAGCCCTGTTTATCCTCTTGAGGTCGTGCTCGAGGTCGGCGCGGGCCTCCCGATAGAGAGTCCGCACGGCCTTCTTGTAGTCGTCGTCGCCGTTCTTCCAGAAGTCCTCGTAGTCAACGCCGGTGTTCCAGGACAGCTGCCCGGGAGCGGCATGCTCGAACATGAAGCGCGACTGGCCGCCCAGCTGCCCACCCGCCCTGGCGAAGAACGATTCATACATGCTTTGCTGAAGCTCGTGCACGTTCTTCGGGTTGGGTTCGGGCGTCGTGGCGCTGACCCAGGCCGGCTGCTGTCCCACGGTGGTGGCAAGCGCGATACGCGCACGTCCGAGCGGCGTTTTCTGGGCTTCGTCGATGGCCGCCCGCCACGCCGCAGTCAGCGCGGCGAGGTTCTGCGGAGGATTGACGACCGGCAGGTTCGGAGCGATCAGGGCCTGGAGCGCGAACCAGGCATCCAGCTCGGAGTTCATCAGCCAGACCGGGGTATGGGCACAACCGGCCACCACGCCGTCGATCCGGTCGGAATGGATCTCCGCCATCGCGAGAGCGACGTGCCCGCCGCCCGAGTGTCCGTACTGGATGGTGCGCCTGGGCTTTCCGTGCGCCGCCTCGAACACATCCAGCACGGTGACCAGGTCATGAATCTCGTGGGCCGGATCGTAGGCCACGGTTCGGTCCGCGCGACGGGCGGTTCCCGATACGGCATAGCCACGCGCCAACCAGTGGAGATATCTCGCGGCATTGGGGCTTTGCGCGAAATCCAGATCGTTGATGAGGACCCCGTTCCAGTTGTCCGGGAACCGGATCTGGTAGGTCGTCCCTCGAGGCAGTGTGCCGCGCTCGTCGGTGAACGTCTGCGCCTGCGCCGCGGTCGACCAGGCCGCAAGAGCGGCCACCCACATGGTTAAGGCGGCAAGAACTCCGGCGACATAGCTCTTTCGTGCGGGATTCATGTCCTCTCCTCGATGGGCCCTGTTGGGCGATTGGCTTGTTGTCTTACGTTGGTGCCATTTAAACAGGCGGCACTCTGCAGGTGCCATTAAAACTAAATCATCAATTCATGAGCCTCGGGAATCAATCATCGAGGTCGGCGGGATCGTGGGCGCCGGGTGCAGCGCGCGGCCTGCGCGGCCGGTACATCCGGGCATCCGAAGCTGCGGCACATGCGTGCACCGTTGCATGCCGGGAGTAACGCCTTCCAGCCGCAAGAGGGTGCACGGCGAGCGCAGCCGTCACCGTGCGAATTTTTAAGCAGACGTAAGCGCACATAGCTCGCCAGCCGGGTCAGTCCTCTGAAGCAGGGACCGGATATGCTCGCACCATGATCGGCCGCCGCAGGTTCCTGGAAGTTCTCGCAGCGCTTGGTGTTTCGCAGACGCTTCCATCCCGCGCCACCGATCGCAAGGTCAGCTTCGACTCGTACCCGTTCACGCTCGGCGTCGCATCGGGCTATCCGTCGCCGGAAAGCGTCGTCCTCTGGACGCGGCTCACCGGCGATCTCGCGCCGATGGCGATCCCGGTGCGTTGGGAAGTTTTTGCGGAGGAGTCATTGCGTACGGCTGTCGCAAGCGGACAAGCGCTTGCAGATCCCCTCTGGGCGCACTCGGTGCATGTCGAAGCGCAGGGCCTCGAGCCCGAGCGCTGGTACTGGTACCGATTCAGCGCCGGCGGCGCGCAGAGCCCGGTCGGGCGCACGCGCACCGCGCCTCGCGCCGAAACGGCGCCGCCGCGCCTGCGCTTCGCATTCGCTTCGTGTCAGCAATACGAGCAGGGCTACTACGGCGCCTATCGCCACGTGGTCGCCGATGCGCCCGACCTGGTCGCCTTCCTCGGCGACTACATCTACGAGTCGAGCTGGGGCCGGCAGCTGGTGCGCAGCCACGCCAGCCCGGAAACCTACACGCTGGCCGACTACCGCGCGCGCTACGCGCTCTATCGCTCGGATCCCGACCTGCAGGCGGCGCATGCCGCCTGCCCCTGGATCGTCACGTGGGACGACCACGAGGTCGACAACGACTATGCCGACGACCGGCCCGAGGACGGCATGGAGCACGACGCGTTCCTCGAGCGCCGCGCCGCCGCGTATCGCGCCTTTTACGAGCACATGCCGTTGCCGCCGCGCATGCGTCCCGAAGGACCGAACATGCGCATCTACACGCATCTCGACTGGGGTGCGCTCGCGCGCTTCTACGTGCTGGACGACCGGCAGTACCGCTCATGGCATGCCTGCCCGAGGCCGAAGCGCCGCGGCGGCTCCAACACCATCGATATCGAGCGCTGCCCGCAGCTCCCGGCGCCCGGACGCTCGATGCTCGGACGCAGACAGGAACAGTGGCTCGACCGCCAGCTGCAGGAGTCGCGCGCGGCGTGGAACGTGATCGCGCAGCAGACCCGGATGGCGCAGTTCGACTACAAGCCCGGCCCCGGGCGCAGCGCCTGGACCGACGCCTGGGACGGGTATCCCGCCGCGCGACAGCGTCTTCTCAAATCCGCCGGGCGCGTACGAAACCCGGTGGTGATCGGCGGCGACGTCCACACGTTCTTCGCGAATCAGCTCAAGCTCGACTTCGACGATGCGAAAGCGCCGGTGGTCGCAAGCGAATTCGTCACCACTTCGATCACGTCGGAGTCCTGGGCGCAGGAGCGCCTGAATCAATACCTGCCCGACAATCCTCACATCCTGCTCGCCGAAAGCCGCTCCCGCGGCTACACGCGCGTGGACGTCACCCCGAAGCGCTTCCAGGTCGACCTGCGCGGGATGGAAACGGTCCAGCGGCGCGACGCGCCCTGCAGCACGCTCGCGTCATTCGTCGTCGACGACGGGATACCGGGCCCCGTAAGGGCCTAGCGCTTCTACAATAGCGACAACAACCGGGCGGGGAGGGACTGGTGCCCAGCAGCATACGCATGCTCGCGGCCGGCGCCGCGATGGCGTCGTTGGCGCTATCCGCGCAAGCGCAGGAGCTCAGCAAGGAGCTGAACGAAACCGTGGTGATGATCCCCAAGCCGGGGTTTCTCTTCACCGCGCAGCTCGAGACCACGATCTTCAAGCCCGACGGCGACGGCCCGTTCCCCATCGCGGTGATCAATCACGGCAAGGCTCTGGGCGATCCGCGCTTCCAGGAGCGCTCCAGGCCGCTTCGCGGAGTGCGCTTCTTCATGCAGCGGGGCTACGTCGTGGTCGTGCCGATGCGCCAGGGATTCTCCAACTCGACCGGCACCTATATGGGCGTCGGCTGCAACATCGAAAGCAACGGCATCGCGCAGGCAGAGGATGTCCGCGCGGTGCTGGACTACATGGCCTCGCAGCCCTATGCCGACAGGAACAACGCATTGGTGGTCGGGCAGTCTCACGGCGGCTGGACCACGCTTGCCTTCGGAGCGCTGAACTATCCGGGCGTGAAGGGCCTGGTCAACTTTGCCGGCGGGCTGCGACAGCACGGCTGCGCCGGCTGGGAGGGCACCCTGGCACGCGTTGCCGGAGGCTACGCCAAGGGCACGATATTGCCGTCGCTCTGGTTCTACGGCGACAACGACAGCTATTTCAGCCCTTACCTGTTTCGATCGATGCACGAGGCCTATACGGCGAATGGCGGCAAGGCGACACTGATCGCCTTCGGCAAGTTCGGCAAGGATGCCCACAGCTTGTTCGCCTCGCAGGCCGGCGAGCGGATCTGGCACCCGCAGATGTCGAAGTTCCTGGAAGCCGTCGGCCTGCCGAACGAGATCGTGCAGCCGCAATACGCCGGGCCGCCGACCATGGCGACGCCCCCGCCGACCGATTTCGCCCCGGTCGACAAGCTCGAAGCCCTGCCCCACGTGAGGGATACCGGCAGGAAGGGCTACGCGACGTTTCTGACCCGCGACCCGCCGCGCGCTTTCGCGATCGCGCCGAGCGGCTCGTGGGGCTGGGCAAGCGGCGGTGACGATCCTCTGAAGCGCGCCCTCGACAGCTGCAACAAGCATGGCAAAGGGACGTGCAGGCTTTACGCGGTCGACGATGCGGTCGTCTGGAAAGACTGACTACTTGCAGCGAATGTTTCCCAGCGAGTAGTCGATCGGCTTGGTGCAGTCCTGCTCGCTGATCCTGCGGTTTGGCGCCATTTCGGGCACGCGCTGCGCGGTTCCGTAGGTATCGCCCAGGTCGCCGCTCGCCGCCGAATACACGCCCGCTGCGAGGAAGGCAAGGCCGAATGCCGTCGCCAGGTCGCCAGTGCTGTGTACTTGCACCTGCGCGCCGGGATTCGGATCGCCCACGCTGACCTTCCACGCCGTATTCGAGCTGCATCCCGCGAGCAGCAGGACGCACAGGAGAAGAGCTTTCACGGCCGCCATCCTACGCTTTCCCGCAGGCGCGCTTCAGGCGATCGCGCACCGCGGTCCACTCCGGAGAATCCGGCGGCGCCTCGACCAGGATGCGCTCGCAGCCAGCCGTATCGAGCTCGCGCAGCGCCGCATACAGGCGCTGCGCGTACGCCTGCGGCTCGCGCGGCATGCGCAGCCAGTAGTCCACGCGCTCATCGGGACGCGAAAAAGCGAGCACCGCGACGCGCGCTTTGAGCTCGGTAATCGCCTTGTCCAGGCCGTAGGAGGGAACCAAGCGCGCGGGCGTGCGTGGCGCGTAATGGCGCTCCAGGCCACCGGAATGACGGGGCGAAGCTTCGGTCTTCTCGAAAATCTCCACACCGAGGACATCCCTCAATTGTTCCTTCGACAAATGTCCTGGCCGCAGGAGCACCGGCGTTGCTTCCGAGAGATCGAGGATCGTCGATTCGATGCCGACTTCGCTCGGCCCGCCTTCGAGCACGAGGTCGACGTCCTCGCCGAGGTCCTCGCGCACGTGCGCCGCGGTCGTGGGCGAGACGAGGCCGAAGCGGTTGGCCGACGGGGCGGCGATCGCCCCGCCGAACTCCTCGAGAAGCTCGTGCGCGACTGCGTGAGAGGGCACGCGCAATCCCACGGTGTCCTGGCCGCCGGTGACGAAGTCCTTTGCGAGCGCGGAGCGCTTGAGGATGAGCGTGAGCGGACCCGGCCAGAACTTCTCGCCCAGCTTGCGCGCGGCCGCAGGAACTTCGCGCGCCCACGCGAAGGCCTTTTCCGAATTCGCGAAATGCACGATCACCGGGTGCTCGGCCGGGCGGCGCTTGGTCGCGTAGAGCTTGTTGACGGCTTGAGCGTTCGCCGCGTCCGCGCCAAGCCCGTACACCGTCTCGGTCGGAAAGGCGACGAGTCCGCCGGCGCGCAGGATCTGCGCCGCGCGGCGGATGTCAGGGTTCACATGCAGAACTCACAGCTTGAGCGGCGCGCCCTTGAGCACCGCTTCGGTCTGCTTGCGGCGGAACTCGTCCAGCTTGCTTGCGAGCTCCCGGTCCGAAAGCGCGAGCAGCGCCACCGCGAAGAGCGCCGCGTTCGCCGCGCCGGCCTCGCCGATCGCAAACGTCGCCACCGGGATGCCCTTCGGCATCTGGACCGTGGACAGCAGCGAGTCGAGCCCCTGCAGATGCTTCGAGGGCATCGGCACGCCGAGCACCGGGAGCGTGGTATGCGCCGCGACCACGCCCGCGAGGTGCGCCGCGCCGCCCGCGGCCGCAATCATCACTTTGAATCCCTTCTTTTGGGCATTGGAGGCCCACTCGGCTACCGCGTGCGGCGTGCGGTGCGCCGACATCGCCTTCGCCTCGTAGGCGACGCCGAATTCCTCGAGCACCTTGGCCGCCGCCTTCATGATCTCCCAGTCGGAGGCGGACCCCATGACGATCCCGATCACGCCAGCTTTCTCCCAGTCAGGCGCTCGAGGGCGTCGCGGTATTTCTGCGAAGTGCGCGCGATCACGTCCTCGGGCAGCTTCGGCGCCGGCGGCGTCTTGTCCCAGGTGAGCGACTCGAGATAGTCGCGCACGTACTGCTTGTCGAACGAAGGCGGCGACATTCCTACGCGGTAGGAGTCGGCCGGCCAGAAGCGCGACGAGTCGGCGGTCAGGACCTCGTCGATCAGCACGAGCTCGTTGTGATCGTTCAAGCCGAATTCAAACTTCGTGTCGGCGATGATGATGCCGCGCGTCGCGGCGTAGTCCGCCGCTTCCTTGTAGAGGCGGATCGTTACGTCGCGCACCTTTGCGGCCAGCGGCTTGCCGATCAGCTGCTCGACCTGGGCGAACGTGATGTTCTCGTCGTGTCCCTCGGCCGCCTTCGTGGCCGGCGTAAAGATCGGCTCGGGCAGCTTCTCGGCCTGGCGCAGGCCTTTCGGCAACTCGATGCCGCAGATCTTTCCGCTCTTCTGGTAGTCCTTCCAGCCCGAGCCGATGATGTAGCCGCGCACCACCGCCTCGATGGGGAGCGGCTTCAGCTTCTTCACGACCACGGAGCGGCCGCGAACCTGGTCTCGTTCATTTTTCTGAACCACGGATTCCGGGTCGATGCCGGTCAGCTGGTTCGACACCACGTGGCCCAGTCTTTCGAACCAGAAATTCGCCATCTCGTTCAGCACGCGGCCCTTGTCGGGGATCGGGTCGGGCAGCACGACGTCGAACGCGGACAGGCGGTCGCTTGCGACGATCAGCATCTTGTCGTCGCCGACGGCGTAGATATCGCGCACCTTGCCTTTCCCGATCCGGGGCAGGCTCTGAATATTGGATTCAAATAAAGTCATGCAGCTTGTTTTTCGAGCTCCGCGCGCCACTTGCCCTGCGCCGCGAGGCCGTTCATGTGCGCGCGATGGTAGAGGGCCTTCTGCGCGGCGCCGATGTTGCCCGCCTGGCCCTTCCACGCCTTGAGCGCGGGATTCTGCAGCGCGCGCGAGTACGAGAACGTGAGCGGCCACGGCAAGCCCTTCATCGACGCCATGGCGTTGAGGTGCGCGGTCGCCGACTCATCCGACTGCCCGCCGGAGAGGAACACGACTCCGGGCTGCGCGGCGGGCACGGTGCGCTTGAGAACGCGCACGGTGCGCTCGGCGACCTCGTCGACGCCGGCCTGCTTCGGGCAGTTCTTGCCGGAAACCACCATGCTTGCCTTCAGGATCGTGTACTCCGGCGCCGCGTTGTACGCCGCTAGCGCGGCGTAGCAGGCACGCAGCGTCGCCTCGCTCACTTCCTCGCAGCGCTCCACGGTATGGTCGCCGTCGAGCAGCACTTCGGGCTCGATGATCGGCACGATCGAGGCCTCGTGGCACGCGGCGGCGTAGCGCGCGAGCGCGTGGGCGTTGGCGTAGAGGCAGGTATGCGAGGGGATGTCCTTGCCGATCGTGATCACGGCGCGCCACTTGGCGAAGCGCGCGCCGAGCTTGAAGTACTCCTCCAGCCGCTTGGGCAGGCCGTCGAGCCCCTCGGTGACCTTCTCGCCCGGAGAAAGCGGCAGATTCTTCGCTCCCGCGTCGACCTTGATGCCGGGAAGGATGCCCTTCTTCCTGAGGTACTCGGCGAACGGCACGCCGTCGTTGGTCTTCTGCCGCAGCGTCTCGTCGAAAAGAATGACGCCGGACAGGTACTGCTCGACCCCCGGCGTGGTGAACAAGAGCCCGCGGTAGGTCCGGCGGTTCTCCTCGGTGCACTCGACGTTGACGGACTTGAAGCGGGTCTCGCAGGTGCCGCTCGACTCGTCGGCAGCAAGAATGCCCTTGCCCTTGGCGACCATCGCGGCCGCGGTCTTGGAGAGAAGTGCGGTGTCCATGGTGGTTTTCGCAATGAAGAAAAGCGGAAGGTGGAAATTTTACCCAAGAAATAAGGATTTGACGCCTTCGACTCACGTGATTCACGTACAATTCGCGGCCCCATGAACCGCACCCGGCGCAACGTCGCGATCATCGCCCACGTCGACCACGGCAAGACGACCCTGGTCGACAAGCTGCTCGCGCAGTCGGGCACCTTCGCCGCGCACGAGCACGTGCAGGAGCGGGTCATGGACTCGAACGACCTCGAGCGCGAGCGCGGCATCACCATCCTAGCCAAGAACTGCGCCATCCGGTACCGCGGCACGCACATCAACATCGTCGACACGCCCGGCCACGCCGATTTCGGCGGCGAAGTCGAGCGCGTGCTGTCGATGGTCGACGGCGTGCTGCTGCTGGTCGACGCGGTCGAGGGGCCGATGCCCCAGACGCGCTTCGTCACCCGCAAGGCCCTCGCCCTGGGACTGAAACCCATTGTGGTGGTCAACAAGGTCGACCGCCCGAGCGCCCGGCCCGAGTGGGCGGTAAACCAGACCTTCGACCTCTTCGACAAGCTCGGCGCGACCGAGGACCAGTTGGATTTCCCTGTCATTTACGCATCTGCCTTGCAGGGCTGGTCGACGCGCACTTCCGGTCAAACCGGATCCGACATGCAGCCGCTGTTCGAGGCGATCCTGGAGCATGTGCCGGTGCGGGACGAGGATCCCGACGCGCCGCTGCAGCTGCAGATCTGCTCGATCGACTACTCGAGCTACGTCGGCAAGATCGGCATCGGCCGCATCCGCCGCGGGCGCATCCGGGCGGCACAAGAGGTCTTGCTCCTTCCGGAGAACATCAAGGCCAAGGTCAACCAGGTCCTCATGTTCGAGGGCTTGGAGCGCAAGCCCGTGGACGAAGCCGAAGCCGGTGACATCGTGCTGATCAACGGGATCGACGAGGTCGGCATCGGCGCCACGCTTTGCGACCCGGAGCATCCCGAGGCGCTGCCCGGGCTCAAGGTCGACGAGCCGACGCTGACCATGAATTTCCTCGTCAACGCCTCGCCGCTGGCCGGCCGCGAAGGCAAGTACGTCACCAGCCGCCAGCTGCGCGAGCGCCTCGAGCGCGAGACCAAGAGCAACGTCGCGCTGCGCGTGGAGTATCCCGCCGATACCGATACTTTCATCGTCTCCGGCCGCGGCGAGCTGCACCTCACCATCCTGCTCGAGAACATGCGGCGCGAGGGCTACGAGATGGCCGTGTCGCGTCCGCGCGTGGTGTACAAGGAAATCGACGGCGTGAAGTGCGAGCCTTACGAATTGCTCACCGTGGACGTCGAGGATTCCAACCAGGGTAGCGTGATGGAAGAGCTCGGGCGCCGCCGCGGCGAGCTGGTCGACATGCAGCCGGATGGCAAGGGCCGCGTGCGCCTCGATTACCGCATCACGGCGCGCGGCTTGATCGGCTTCCAGGGTGAATTCATGACCCTCACCCGCGGCACCGGCATCATGAGCCACGTGTTCGACGATTACGGTCCGCTGAAGCCCGAGATCGAAGAGCACCGCAACGGCGTGCTCGTGTCGCAGGACGACGGCGAGGCCGTCGCCTACGCGCTGTGGAAGCTGCAGGAGCGCGGGCGCATGTTCGTCAGCCCGGGCGAGCCGGTGTACGAAGGCATGATCATCGGCATCCACAGCCGCGACAACGACCTCGTGGTCAACCCGATCAAGACCAAGCAGCTCACCAACATCCGCGCCTCGGGCAAGGACGAGGCCATCCTTCTGACTCCGCCGATCGAGCTCACGCTCGAGTATGCGGTCGAGTTCATCGGCGACGACGAGCTCGCCGAGATCACGCCGAAGTCGATCCGCCTGCGCAAGCGGTTCCTGAAGGAACACGAGCGCAAGCGCGCCGAGCGCGCAGCGGCCTAGTCCGCTGCAGTCTATTTCAGGCCGTGCAGCCGGCGCAGCGCGTCCGGCCGGGGCACGTACCGCCTGCCCTTTTTCTCCCAGAACGCTTTCAGCCGTCCGCGGATCGCCGCACGCTGTCTTTCGACCCGCCGCTCGCTCCCGAAGCGCTTGAAGATCGCATAGCGCACCCGTCCCTGCGGGTCGAGCACGACGGTGCAGCCGCCGTTCATGTCCATGAGGTCCTTTCCCAAGCGCACCGTGCACGACTGGGTGATTTCGGCGACCAGGTCGAAAAGGATCCGCCCATCCGGACACGCGCGCCGCGCCACCCGTACCGACTGCACGATCGGCGTGTAAGCCTGCTCGACGCCCTTGGGCTTGGGAGCGCCCGGGGGAATCAGCCTAAACGCGGCCGCATGCCGCCGGTCGGTGACGAATCGTCCGAGCGCGTCGGCCTGGCGCTTGAGCTCGCTCCTGCTCGCAGGCTCGCCGGGCTCTCCGCGGAACCGCAGACGCGCAAAGGCGAGCCCGGGGATGCGCAGGCGCGCGTCCGCAGGCTCCCAGCGCACGGCGTCCTCGCTCATGAACTTCACGTGATGCGGGAAGATGTGGCGGCGCCGGAACGAGCGCATGAGCGCTTCGCGAAAGCCCCATTTGTCGCGCTGCTCCATCTCCGCGTCCGCGGTGACGAGCGCCCGCAGGTACTCGCCGAACTCCATGTCCGACGGCGGGCAGTAGTCGATCGCCCTGATGCAGATATCGAGAAATCGGCCGGCGACGTCGCTCGCTTCGCCGGCAATGGCCCGGATCAGTGCGTCGTTCGTCGGCGGCTGCTGCGGCGACACCCCGGCGATGGCATAGAAGCGCTCGGTCTTGCGCTTGACGATGGTGGTGAATGCCTCGAACACCGCCGACACCAGGACCGAGCCCAGCGCATGATGCTCGAGACCCGGGTCGTAGCGCCTCGGACCGGCCACATCCGGCGTCGCGGCATCGGAGTCGAACGCGGCCATGTCCTCGACATCGATTCCCGAGCGCAGCGAGCGAGCGCGGCGGGTGCGCGATCGCGCGTAGCCGAACTCGCGCGCGAGCTCGACCAGCACCGAGCCGCGCGCGGCCGCGCCGCCGGTCTCGCGGATGGCCTGCTCCACCACCTCGGGATAGCTGAAGTGCAGAAACAGGGCGACCAGGTCGGCGAAGGCCTCGTGGAACGCCAGCACGTCTGGGTTGGTCGGCAAGTCGAAAGAAGCGCGCAGCCCGTCGAGCAGGGCATGCGTCGTTTCGTGCGCGATGATGTCGTGGCTGAGCGCGGTGCAGATCAGCCCTTTCTGCACGGTGAAGCCCGCCGGATCGGCGCCGGCGTTGAAGTAGCCGAAAGTGATCGCCCCAGCCTCGCGGCTGTAGCCGGCATTGCGGCCCCGGAAGCCGAAGGGTCGCAGCACCAGGCGATTCGCGCCGTCGGCGGACGGCTCGGTCGCCCATGCGATGTCGCGGCCCAGCGCGCGCTTGAACACCGCATAGGTCAGGCTGCACACTGCATAAACCATCTGCGAATGAAAGCGCGCGTCGGCCGGCGTCGGGGTCAACCCGGCAGACAGCAGCAGGTGCGGGTCGTCGAGGTCGAGCGCCTTGGCTTTCAGCGGATCGGGCGGCGGGTCGCATTTCACCTCGAACAGATTGCCGACCGGACCGAGCGCCAGCTTCTCGTACGGCACGAGCACCGTAGCCACACCGCCGAGGCGCGCCGACAGCGAGGCGTCGAAGGTATAGATGCGCAGCGGTCGTAACGACGGTTCGGAGCGATCGCCCGAGGGCACAAGCGCCTGCCGCTCGACGCGTGCCCCTATGTCGTAGGCTTTCGCCAACGGCTCAGCGCCTCCCGCGCGCCGGCGTTGTCTGCACGACCAGGCGCTCCGGCGAGCGATGCACGATGCGCAGCACGGGGCCGCCGCCCGCGGCGCGAATTACCACCACTCCGCCCTCCTCGACCCAGGTCGCAGGCTGCTCAATGAGCTTGTCGTCCGGCCCGGCGGCAAAGAGCCGCGCGGAGCCGTCGCGATTGAGCCGGAAACGCTCGCGGGGCCGGCGCGACAAGGGAATGTCGGCATCTTCGGCGCGGTAGACCGCGCCCTCGCCCGAATCCTCCTCGAAGACATGCACCCATCCGGCGGTGAACAACCGGTCGCGAGCGCCGCCGGCCCCTGCCATTGCTCGATGCGTGCGCCGCTAGATGAGGCCGCTGCGCATGGTCTCCAGCGCCGCTCGCATGCGCAACGCTTGCGCCGTGGTGAACATGTACATGCCCGCGTCGTCGGTGTAATCCATGTAGTTCATGAACATGCCGCCGTTCGGGCCGTTGTTGCAGGTCACCACCGGCCACGCCGGCATGCCGTAGTTCGGACCCGCGCAGTTCGGCGTATCGGCCACCATATCGGAGCCGCTGCAGTCGGGCGTATCGCCCCAGATGTGTCGCAGGTTCAGATAATGGCCGATCTCATGGGTCGTCGTTCGTCCTTTGTTGAAAGGGACTTGCGCGGCGCCCATCGTGCCGAAGGCGCGATAGTTCACCACCACGCCGTCGGTTGCCGCGGGACCGCCGGGAAACTGCGCGTATCCGAGCAACCCTCCGGACAGGGCGCAGACCCAGATATTGAGATGGGTCTTCGGATTGACCGGCGCGATGCCGCCGCCGGTCGCGCTCTTGACGCTATCGTCGGTGGTGAAGCTGTTGCGCGCGGTCTTTGTGCGAGTCACTTTCGCCAGCCTGAAACGGATTCTCGAGTCGGTGACGAGGCCACGCCACGGCGTGGGCGTCTGGTTCCGGTCCGGGTTGGTAGCGCGAAAGTCTTTGTTCAGCACCTTGAACTGACTCTTGATCTGCGCATCCGAAATGTTCTGCTCGGCGGCTTTGTAGACCACGTGGACGACGGTGTCGATGGTCACAAGCTTCGGCGCCTTCAGCGAGACGCGCGCGCTGCGCCGGTCGGTCGCGCCTTCCAGGCGCATCTGCGCGATGCGAAACGCCGGATAGCGCTCGAGCAGCAGCATGTGAGCAGCCATCGCTCCGCACGACCGATGCAGCTTCGCTCCCGAGGTCCTCTTTTTCCTCGCCATAATGTCCCTCCGGTTTTCGGACAGTCCGATAATTTCCTGCAAACCTGCCGAACGACGCTACGCTCGCGTCATCAGCGGGTCAAGGTGCGTCCTCCGCTAGCCTCTTGTGATGATTTCACGCGCCGCGCGGATGCCGCTCGCCAGCGCGCCTCCGACCGTCCCGAACTCCTCGATGTCGGTGGCTTCGCCCGCAAAGTAGAGCGTCTCCTCGAGCGGCGCCGCCAACTGCTCGCGCGCGCCCGTCCCGCCGACCTTCACATAGCTGTAGGCGCCGCGCGCGTAGGGATCGGCCTGCCAGTCGTGAATGAGGAACGCGCGCGGCTCTTCGATACGCCCTAATACGCTGCGCACGCTTTCCAACGCCGAGCGCAGCAGGGTCTTTTCTGAGGAGCCGGTCAGCCACGCCGCCTTGGGACCGCCCGCCCACGCAGTAAGCAGCGGCGCGTGCATCGGCAGCGGTGTCCAGAACGTCGGAAAGCGCGCCTCAGGCGAATGAAAGAACGCCACCCCGGGATGCTGCTTCTCCCAGAACGCCTCGCGGAACGCCATGGCCACCCGCACGACGGGGCCTGATGCGAGCTTCGCCAGAGGTTTGTGCAGCCGGGGCGTGAAGCGCACGGAACTCGACTGCAGAACCCCCAGCGGCAAGGTAATGACGGCGCACGGCGCCCACGCCGACCAGGGCTCGCCGCGAAAAGTGCCGCGCACCTCGACCGAGGAACGCTTCCAGCGCACCTCGCGCACGGTGGTTTGCAGCTGGACGTTCCTTTCTCTTGCCAGGAATTCCAGCAACGGGCCGTAGCCACCTTGCGGGCGCGGCTGGGAGACGCCGAGTCCGCCCCCTCCCCACTCCTTGACGATCTCGCGCGCGCTCGCCAAGCCGGGATCGGCGGCATCGAAGCCCTGGACCATCATCGTGGCGAGCGTGCGCGTGAGTTGCGGCAGCCGCTGCCGGGCGAGGAACGCATGGAAGGAAACGTCCCTGCCCTTCACTTCCTTTCGCGCGACGCGCTGCGCCTGAGCAAAGATGTTGACCGGTTTCAACTTACCATCGAAGGTGACGAGCTGTGTGCGGGTGGAGTCGATCGCAGGGATACCCGCCTTGCGCAAGAGAGATAACGTGACCGGTGGGCGGCCGTGGATGAATTCGGCGCCGAGCTCGACCGGGACCGGCAGGCCGGGCAGGCGCCGCGTCAGGCAGCGGCCGCCCACCCTATCTCTTGCCTCCACAAGCAAAACGGAACGGCCAGCGCGCGTGAGCTCGTCAGCCGCGGCGAGGCCGGCGGCGCCGGCGCCGATCACGATGACGTCGTGCGAGTGTTCGCTCAGGCCACGTAGCGGCACTGCGAAGCCGGGGCGCGCGTGTCCATGTTGCGGCCGCGGTTGAGGTGATCGTCGATCTCGGCGGCGCAGCCGATCATGCGGCCGTAGAGGAAGATGGTGAAGGCCGCGATCTCCAGGTCGTGCTCGGAGAAGCCGCCGCCGCGGTAGCGCTGCCAGAGCATCTTCAGCAGCAGCGCGCCGATGACGCCGTCGATGTTGACGCAGAACACGTTGCGCGTGACCCCCGCCTCGAACAGCGCGCGCGCCAGCTCGTGGTAGTACTCGTGGAACACGTTGTACTCGCCGCGGCCGCGGAACAGCTCGTGGATGAACGCTTCGCGCGGGTCCTGGTTCACCGGCTTGTCGCGGAACACCGGGTGGTTCAGCCCGGCGATGGCGCGCATGCGCTCGGTTCCCGACTCCTTGAGCTGCGTCTTCTCCCGCGCGTACTGCTCGGCGAAGCGCTTCGCCATGGCCTTCAGGTCGAGGCCGTGCGCCGCGCTCGCCGGGTCCTTCAGCCCCGAGTCGCGGAACTGCTCGACCAGAAAAATGATGCCCTCGTAGCCCGCGCCGCCGTGCGAATAGCCGGTGTGCGTGAGGAAGCCGACCATCGCCTTGTTGATCTGCACGCGGCTCGGCGTTTCCGGCCCGTCGGAGGACACCGCGCCCTTGCAGCCCTGCGCCGAGATGCTGCCGACCGCGTTCGAGATCAAGAGGCCGGTGAGCACCTGGAACGCGAACAGCGGCTCACGTCCGGCGCGCTCCCCGATCAGCGTCAGGTAGGCGAGCTCGGTCGCCGACCATGACGCAGCCAGTTCTTCATTGGAAATTCCACAGAAACGCTGCGGTTCGTGCCGTGCCGCGTCCACCGAGGCGCCGATCAGCGTCGCCCACAATCCCACGTACCAGGGCAGGCCGCGCACCGTCTCGCGCGAGATTCGCTTGCGCATCAGCGGGCCCCAGGCGAGCGTGGCGCAGATGGCGGCGAGAACCGCGTCGCGCCTGAGTGGCCCGCCGAGTGCGCGCAGGTAGCGGACGAAGACCGACTTCGCTTTGCGCGCGGCGAGGGCGTTGAGCATTGCCTCCGCCATCGGGTCGGGCCCCGCGCCGATGAACAGCGCCTTTTCGCTCAGGGTGATTTTCTGGAAGTCGAAGCTTTCGTCGTGCGCGTCCTGCAGCCCGGAGTGTGCGAAGAGATCGATCAGGGCATCGGTCGCTTTTCGCACGGCCTCGACACGCTTCGGCCCATAGATGCTGCAGGCCGTGGCGAGCACCGCGTTGGGCGCATTGCCGGCCTCGCGCGCCGCCTGCGCGGCGGCGAGCATCGGGTCGCCGTGCAGGTTCACGCCGGCGGCGATGGCGACGTTCATCAGGGCGCTGTCGTTCGCCCCGCCCGGCTCGCGCAGCAGCGCGTGGCACAGGTTCGACTCCAGCGGCCGCTTCGCCGCCTCGAGGATCGACACGCCGTGTACCTGCGTGATCTGGGTCCTGGCGTCCATCAGCGACGCGCCCGAGGTGTCCCTCATCGACTGGCGCGGAAACGCGCGGCCGATCTGGCGGTTGAGCTGCGCGATGCGCTGGTCGTACGGCGCCACCGCTTCGACCACCGGGAGGTCGAGCTCGGGCGGCAGCTTCAGCCCCGGGTTCGCGCCGAACCACGGCTTGAGGGCGAGGCTGCCGCGCGGCGCGAAATCGGGCTCGATGCGGCTCAGCTTCATGACTCGCGTGAGCGCGAGCGGAATGTGCGCGATGTTCGCGACCACCGCGCCGCGCGCCGAGCACACCGGGTCTTCCGGCGTAAACAGGCGCTCGACGCCGAAGCTCTGCATGAACCAGCGCTCCTTGGCGAGCGCGTCGTCGCCCGAGCCGCCCATGGCGCCGGCGTGGCCGACGGCACGCGTCAGCCGCGCTTTCCAGCGGCCCACCACGCACGCCACCACCGGCTTGGTGAAGTTGAGGTCGTCTTCGTAGTAGCCCCCCGGCTCGGCATAGATCACCGCGGCCTTGCTGCGCCGGTCGTTGGCGAGCGCGAACACGAACTCGGGCGCGGCGAAGTGGATGTAGACGTCCTTGCCGCTCGAGACCAGCGTAGTCGTTCCCCAGCCGGCGGCGGCGAGGTACTGCGCGATGGTGGTGGTGAAGTTGCCGGAGTTCGAGTAGATCGCGACCGAGCCCTTGATCAGCGACTCGGCGGGATCGTCGCCGCCGAGCGCGCCGCCGATGCGCACCCGGTTCCACGAGTCGGCCACGCCGAGGCAGTTGGCGCCGAAGACGTCGATGCCGCTCTGCTGTCCCATGGCGCGAATCTCGCGCGCGTCGTGCACGGCGACCTTCTCGGTGATCATCACGATCTTGCGCAGGTCAGGGTTGACGCGCACCAGCTCGGCGACGCCGTCGCGCACGCCCGAAGGCGGCAGGTAGACCACGCCGACGTTGAAGCGATGGCCGGCGTCGAGGCCTTCACGCACGCTGTTGTAGACCGGCACGTCGCCGATCGGCGTTTTCAGCACCTGTCCCTGGCGTCCGGGCGAGGTGCCGAACACCACGTTGCCGCCCGAGTAAGCGTGGCTCACCGGCGTGACCTCGCTCGATTCGCCGCCGAGGATATTGAGCACGCAGACGCGATCCTTGCGCGTCGCCACTTCTTCCAGCGAGCTGATGCCGACGAAATACTTGAACGGCCCTACGCCCGTGTTGCGGTCCATGTCGGCCTCTTCAGGTGGAAATGCCCATGGCCCGTGCTACTTGTGCACGACCCCCACTTTTCATCCAGCGGTCGGCCGCGAGCGCGTAGTTGACTACCTCGCTCATCGCGGAGTCGAAGCCGAAGAAGCGGTACGGCAGGCCGAGCGCCTGCACCGTGTCGCGCATCGCGCCCATGCCGCGCACCAGGTTCGGCCCGCCGCGCCCGACCACCACGAAGAGCGGCTTCGCGCCATGCGCGCCGAAGTGCTCGCGCAGCGCGTCGGACATGGCGCGGAAGGTCTCGAAGATGTCGGTGTTGTTGGACTTGCCGCCGATGATGAACAGCACGTTCGACTGCGCCAGCCAGTACTTGAAGCAGATGCGCGCCACGTCGTGCATCTTCTCGTACGGCGGGTTGCCGCCGAAGTCCGACGAGATGATGGCGTCGTCGCCGAGCGCCTGGGTGACGAGCGAGTTGGCGCCGCCGCCGAAGGTCGGCGCGAGGATCGTGCCCTTCGGGTTGATCACGAACACGTCGCTCTGGCCCTGGTAGGTGCGCAGCTGGTTGATCTCGTGCTCGAAGTCGGAATAGTCGCCGGCGAACAGGCTCACCGGCAGGTTGAGCCGCTCGCGGCGCGGGTCGTCGCGGTCGAAGCCGCACTTGAAGTCGCAGGCGACCGGCACGAGGCGGCCGCCGCGGCCCGGGCTCATGCGGATCGGGTTGAGCTCGAGCGTGGTCAGGCCGTAGTGGTGGAACAGCTCCCACAGTTTCGGCAGGTTCTGCACCAGCGGCGAGATGATCTCGCGCGGCGCGCCGATGTCGGTGAGGGCGTTGGCGATGACGAACGCCTTAAGGCCAGTGAGCGCCTCGAACGGCACCTCCGCGACGTGCTTCCTATCGAGCTCCTCGATCGCCACGCCGCCCTTGTGCGTCAGCGTGATCGTGGGCGCGCGGAAGCGGGTCGAGTCGCCGATGGCGAAATAAACCTCGTGCTCGGCCGGCACCGCGCCCTCGAAGGTCACGCCCTGCGCCTTGGAGACGACGTTGCCGACGCGGTGCTCGACGAAGTACAGCCGCTCCTTCTCCTGCAGCGCGGTCTTGAGATCCTTCGCGCGCCCGATCAGGCCGCTCTTGCCCTTCTTGCCGACCCCGCCCTTGAAGATCGGCTTGACGAACACCGAGCCGTGGCTGTCGATGAGAGCGCTGATTTCGTCCTCGGAGGCCTCGGGGCCGAGCACTTTCGCCGCCGGGAAGTCAACGAATTGCAGCAGCTTCGAGCCGTGCAGCATTCCGGTCAATTGCATGAGTCCCTCCTAGCCGCGGCGCAAGCGGCCCCAGTGGCGCACCACGAACGGCACGATGATCAGCGCCGCGGTGATGGCGAGGAACGTCGCCGAGATCGGCTGCGTGAAGAACACGCTGGCGTCGCCCTGGCTGATCGACAGCGCGCGGCGGAACTGCGTCTCGGCGAGCGGCCCGAGGATGAGTCCTATGACCGCCGGGCCGACGGGAATGTCCCAGCGGCGCATCGCGAATCCGAGCAACCCGAAAACGTAGAGCGTGAGCAGATCGACCCACGACTGGTGCAGGCTGTACGCGCCGAGCGTGGCGAATACCAGGATGCCGGCGTACAGCAGGTCCTTGGGGATCTCGAGCACCTTCACCCAGATGCCGATCAGCGGCAGGTTGAGAATCAGCAGGATGATGTTGCCGACGTACAGGCTGGCGATCAGGCCCCAGACCAAGTCCTTTTGCGATTCGAATAACAAGGGGCCGGGCTGCAAGCCGTAGTTCTGGAACGCGCCGAGAAGGATGGCCGCCGTGGCGGAGGTGGGAATTCCCAAGGTCAACAATGGAACAAGAACGCCGGTCGCCGCCGCGTTGTTGGCCGCCTCCGGGCCCGCGACCCCCTCGATCGCGCCCTTGCCGAACTCATGGGGATGCTTGCTGAGCTTCTTCTCGGTGGCGTACGAGAGAAAGGTCGGGATCTCCGAGCCGCCGGCGGGAATGGTGCCGAAGGGAAACCCGATCGCGGTGGCGCGCAGCCACGCCGGCCAGGAGCGCTTCCAGTCGGAGGCGGACATGAGGAGCGATCCTCGGACCTTCTCGATGGTTTCCGCCAGCCGGCTGTGGTAGGCCGCGACGTAGAGCGCCTCGCCGACGGCGAACAGGCCCACGGCCAGCACCACGACGTCCACGCCGTCGAGGAGCTCCGGGACGCCGAAGGAAAAGCGCGGCTGGCCCGTCTGGCTGTCGATGCCGATCAAGCCGAAGAACAGGCCCAAAAAGAGGCTGGTCAGCCCGCGCACCGTGGAGTTGCCGAGCACCGCGGCAACGGTGATGAACGCGAACACCATGAGCGCGAAGTACTCGGCCGGCCCGAACTTGAGCGCCAGGTCCACGACGAGCGGCGCGAGCAGCGTGAGCAGGATGGTCGCGATGGTGCCGGCGACGAACGAGCCGATCGCGCTCGTCGCGAGCGCGGGGCCGGCGCGTCCCGCTTTCGCCATGCGGTTGCCCTCGAGCGCGGTGGCGATCGATGCCGATTCGCCCGGTGTGTTCAGCAGGATGGTCGTGGTCGAGCCGCCGAACATCGCGCCGTAGTAGATCCCGGCGAACATGATGAGCGCGCCGGTCGGCTCGAGCTTGACCGTGAGCGGCAGCAGCATCGCCACCGTGAGCGCCGGCCCGACCCCCGGCAGCACGCCGACGAACGTGCCGAGCGTGACGCCAATCAAGCCCCATAGGAGATTCATCGGCTGCAGCGCTACCCCGAACCCCGCCAGCAGCGCGTTAAAGGCTTCCATTCAAATTCCGGCGCCGCCGAGAAGCGGCGCGAGCCAGCCCGCCGGCAGACTGACGTTCAGCAGCTTGACGAAGAAAAGAAAGATGCCGACGGACAGACCCAGTGCGATCAGCAGATCCCTGGCCGGCCGCCGGCTGCCGAAGCCGCGCGCGACGCAGAGAAAGAGCACGGTCCCGGCAATGATGAAGCCGGCCCAGCCGATGAGAACCATGTGGGCGAAGAGGCCGCCGGTCACCCACAGGAAAGGACTAGGCTCGAAGCCCTCGCTCTGCTCATCGCGCTTGCGCCAGCCGCCGGTGAACGCCTCGAAGCTGAGCCACAGCCCGAGCAGAATGATCCCGGCGGCGACCACCGCCGGGATGAAGTTCGGGCCGATGCGCGCGTAGCCGCCTTCCGAAGGCAGCGTCGCCGTGACCGCGGCCACGCCGACGCCGAGCGCGAGCACGCCCAACGACAGAGCGATCTCGGCGCCCGAGCGGTGCATTTTATTTTTTCAGACCGAGCGACTCGATGATGCCGCCGACGCGCTTGATGTCCTCGTCGATGAACTTCTTGTATTCGTCGCCGCCGAGGAACCAGGGCTCCCAGCCGAGCTTCTCGAGCGTCGCCTTCCAGGCGGGCGTCTCGGTCGCGGAGCGCACGAGCTTCACCAGCGCGTCGCGCTGCTGCGGCGTGAGCCCGGGGGCGCCGAAGATGCCGCGCCAGTTACCCAGCTCGACGTTGATGCCTTGTTCCTTCAACGAGGCAATCCCCTCCAGCTTCTTGGGGCTGGATTGCGCGAGCGCGCGCATCTTGCCCGCCTTGATCTGCTCGGCGAATTCGCCGATGCCGGACACCCCTGCGGTGACATGCCCGCCGAGGATCGCGGCGATCGCCTCGCCGCCGCCCTTGAACGGCACGTAGTTGATCTTGGCCGGATCCACGCCGACTTCCTTGGCGATCAGGCCGATCAGGATGTGGTCGGTGCCGCCCGCGGAGCCGCCGCCCCAGGACACCTTGCCCGGGTTCTCCTTTAACGCCTTGACCAGATCGGCCATCGTCTTGTGCGGCGAGCTCGCCGGCACCACGATGACTTCCCACTCGCTCGTCAGGCGTGCAATCGGCGTCACTTGCGAAAGATTGACCGGCGACTTGTTGAGGATGATGCCGCCGACCATCACCATGCCGCCGATCATCACCGCGTTCGGGTCGCCCTTCGCCGAGTTGACGAACTGCGCGAGGCCGATGGTGCCCGCGGCGCCGCCCTTGTTGTCGAACTGCACGCCGGAAACCAGTTTGCCGCTTTGCATCGCCGCGGCGAGGTTGCGGCCGGTCTGGTCCCAGCCCCCGCCCGGGTTGGCGGGGATCATCATCTTCAGGCTCGGCTGTGCGGCGGCTGTGCTCGCGGCGAACGCCACGGCTAGCGCGAATGGAAAGCGCATGAAATACCTCCTCGGGAAATGGGCTTCGCCCCACAATTTAAGCGATAATCCGCCCCCTTGAAAGAGCCTGTCCGCGCAATTCCGTGATCCGCATCGAAAATCTGGTGAAGAGCTTCGGCGCGAAGCGCGCCGTCGACGGCGTCTCGTTCAACGTCGAGCGCGGCGAGGTGCTCGGGTTCCTCGGCCCGAACGGCGCCGGCAAGTCGACCACGATGCGCATGATCACCGGCTTCATGCCGCCGACCGCGGGGAAGGTCACGGTCGGCGGGCACGACGTGGTCGAGTCGCCGCTCGAGGCGAAGCGGCTGATCGGCTACCTGCCGGAGAACGCCGCCTCCTACCCGGACATGACGGTGAAGGGCTTCCTCGAGTTCGCCGCCGAGCTGCGCGGCCTCGGCGGCTCGAAGCGAAAGACAGCGGTCAACCGCGTGGTCGAGCTGTGCTTCCTCGACTCGGTGCTGCGCCAGTCGATCGATACCCTCTCCAAGGGCTACAAGCACCGCACCTGCCTCGCGCAAGCGCTCATCCACGACCCCGAAGTGCTGATCATGGACGAGCCTACCGACGGCCTCGATCCGAACCAGAAGCACGAGGTGAGAAACCTGATTCGCACGCTCGGCAAGAACAAGGCGATCGTGTTCTCGACCCACATCCTCGAGGAAGTGGACGCGGCGTGCACGCGCGCGATCATCATCGACCGCGGCAAGATCGTCGCCAACGGCACGCCGGAAGAGCTGCGCGACATGTCCGCGCTCGCCGGCGCGGTGACGCTCTCGGCGCACGGCGCGACCGCGGAAAAGCTCTCTTCCGTTGGAAGGGTGGAAGACCTCGGCGGCGCGTTCCGCATCTTCCCGCACGACAAGTCCCGGTCGCCCGAGCTCGCGCGCGAGGTGGTCGAGCTCGTGGCGCGCGAAGGCTGGAAGGTCGAAGGGATGTACAGCGAGCGCGGCGAGCTCGACGAAGTGTTCAGGCGCATCACGCTTCCCGATACGGTCAAACGATGAGAATCATCTGGACCATCGCCAAGCGCGAGCTGAACGCGTACTTCGCCTCGCCGGTGGCCTACGTCTTCCTCGTCATCTTCCTGCTGCTCACCGGGTTCTTCACCTTTACCGCGGGCAACTTCTTCGAGCGGGGAGAAGCGAGCCTGGCCGCGTTCTTCGGCTGGCACCCGTGGCTGTACCTGGTGCTGGTCCCGGCGGTGGGCATGCGCGTCTGGGCGGAAGAGCGCCGCTCGGGGACGATGGAGCTCCTGCTCACCATGCCGGTCGCGACCTGGCAGGTGATCGTCGCCAAGTTCCTCGCGTCCTGGGTGTTCCTCGCGCTCGCGCTCGCCCTCACCTTCCCGGCGATCATCACCGTGAACGTGCTGGGCGATCCCGACAACGGCATCATCGCGGCGGGCTACGTCGGCAGCCTGCTGCTCGCCGGCGCGTACCTCGCGGTGAGCTGCATGACCTCGGCCATGACGCGCAACCAGGTGGTCGCGTTCATCCTCGCGGTCGTGGTGTGCCTGTTCCTGATCCTCGCCGGCTTCAACCCGGTGACCGACCTGCTGACGCGCTGGGCGAGCCCGCAGGTGGTCGACACGGTTGCGGCGTTCTCGGTGGTCACCCACTTCGACGCGTTCCAGCGCGGCGTGATCGACAGCCGCGACCTGCTGTTCTTCCTCTCGGTGATCGGCTTCGCGCTCTTTGCGACCGGAGTCATTATCCGGGGGCATCGGGCAGGGTAGGCAGGATGAAAAAATACGAACACCTGATTTACTCCGCGATCGGGCTGATCGCGCTCTTCCTGCTGCTGGTGGCGGTGAACTTCCTGGTGTCGCGCGTCCCCGGGCGGCTCGACCTCACGGAAGGCAACCTGTACACGCTCTCTCCGGGGACCAAGAAGATCCTGCGCGGCCTGCAGTCCCCGGTGAAGGTCAAGCTGTACATCTCGCAGGGCGAGGCGGTGCCGGTGCAGCTGCGCGGCTTCGCCCAGCGCGTCGAGGACCTGGTGCGCGAATTCAAGAGCGTGGCGGGATCGAACCTGGTCGTCGAGCGCTACAACCCGAGGCCCGATTCCGAGGAGGAGGACGCCGCGCAGCTCGACGGCATCGAGCCGCAGCAGCTCTTCACCGGCGAGCAGTTCTATCTGGGCGTGGCGGTGAACCAGCTCGACCGCAAGCAGTCGATCCCGGCGATCGCGCCGCAGCGGGAGCGCCTGCTCGAGTACGACCTGGTGCGCGCGATCGCGCGCGTCGGCTCGACCGAGCGCCCGAAGGTGGGGCTGATGGCAGGGCTGCCGGTGCTCGGCGAGCGCTTCAACCCGTTCACCCGCCAGTCCTCGGAGCCCTGGGTGCTCGCCAACGAGCTCAAGCGCGAGTTCGACGTCAAGGAAGTCCCGCTGACCGCGAAAGAGATCGACAAGGACCTGAACGTCCTGCTTCTGATCCATCCGCGCGACGTGCCGCCCGCGACCGAGTATGCGCTCGACCAGTTCGTGATGCGCGGCGGCAAGCTCATCGCCTTCGTCGACCCGTTCGCCTATTTCGACCAGGGGCCCACGATGCCCGGCATGCCGCAGATGCCGTCGAGCTCGACCTTGCCCCTGCTCTTCAAGGCGTGGGGCCTGAACATGGACCCGGGCAAGGTGATCGCCGACGTGGTGTTCGGCTCGGGCGGCGGCGCGCGCTACACGCCCACCGTGCTCTCGCTCAACCGCACCGCGTTCAGCCGCGACGACATCGTGACCGGGCAGATCGAGACCTTGCTGTATGCATTCGGGGGCGCCTTTGAGCTCAAGCTCCCCGAACACCTGAAGGCGACCGAACTGGTGAAGAGCTCGCCCAACTCGATGCTGGTGGACGCGATGAACGCCACCAAGTCGGGCGACGAGGCGACCCGCGCCTTCAAGCCCTCGGGCAACGCGATGCCGCTCGCGCTGCGGCTCACCGGCAAGTTCAAGACCGCGTTCCCTGAAGGACTGAAGGAAGACGAGAAAAAGCCCGCCGCCGCGGGGACGCCCGCCCTGCGCGAGTCGCCCGAGAACTCGGTGATCGTGGTGGCGGACGTGGACATGCTGGCCGACGGCGCCGCGGTCGACGTGCAGGACGTGTTCGGCCGCAAGGTCGTCGTGCCGTCGAACGGCAACCTCGCGTTCGCGCTCGGCATGGTGGAGCAGTTCGCCGCGGGCGACGACCTGATCTCGCTGCGCAGCCGCGCCGCGGCGTTCCGGCCGCTCACCGTGGTGCGCGAGCTCGAGGCCGAGGCGCAGAAGGAGTACTTCGGCAGGATCCAGTCGCTGGAGGAGGAAAAGCAGAAGACGCAGGCGCGCCTGCAGGAGCTGCAGAAAGCGCAAGGCGCGGGCGCCGCGAAAGGCGCGCAAATCCTCAGCCCCGAGCAGCAGGCGGAGCTCGAGCGCTTCAAGAAGACCTACCTCGAGACCAACCTCGCGCTGAAGGAGCTGCGCAAGAACCTGCGCCAGGACGCCGAGGCGCTCGTGTTCTGGACCAAGGTGGCGAATATCGCGCTGATGCCCCTGCTGGTCGCGCTCCTGGGGCTGGTCGCAGCCTCGATCAGAAGACGCGTTGCGTGAACGCGCGGGTTGCCGCCATCCTGGTCGTGCTGCTCGTCGTGCTGGGCGGCGGGGCGCTGCTTTACCAGCAGCAGGAGCGCGGGCGCCGGCCCGAGAACGTCGGCACGCTGGGGCGCACGCTGTTCAAGGACCTCAAGGTCGCCGACATCGCCGCGATCAAGATCGTCGAACCGAGCGCCTCGCCGAACGCGACGCTCACGCTGCAGCGCAAGGACGATCGCTGGGTGATCGCCGAGCGCGCCGACTTCCCCGCCGACCTCTCGCGGGTGCGCGAGTTCGTGCTGAAGGTGATCGGCCTCAAGGTCGGCCAGAGCGAGCCGCTGGGCGACAAGGACCGCGCGCGCCTCAACCTCGACGCCTCGGGCACCCGGGTCGAGTTCGCCGGCGCCGACGGCAAGGCCCTCGGCAGCTTCATCGTCGGGCGGAAGTACTTCAAGCGCGAGGTCGACAACCCCGACAAGGCGATCCCGGACGGGCGCTTCGTCGGCCTGCCGGGCGAAGCCGGCACCGCCTACCTGGTCGGCGACCCGCTTGCCCAGGCCACGGTCAAGACCGCCGAATGGATCGAGCGCAGCTCGTTCCAGGTGGAGAAGGTGAAGACCCTCCAGGTGCGCTACCCGGGGGGCGACGCCTGGCGCATTGACCGGGCCGGGGACAATGCGGAATGGAAGCTGGCCGGCGCCAAGCCTGGAGAAAAGCTCGACATTTCAAGGGCTAATGCCGCGTCCTACTCGCTTTCGCTGCTCGAGCTCGCCGACGTCGCACCCAAGGAGGCGAAGGACACGGGCCTGGAGCAGCCGATCGCGGTGGGTGCCGCGACCCTGGAAGGCGCTTCGTACGCCATCAAGGTCGGCAAGCTCGGGGGAGAAAACTACGGCCGCGACAACTACTTTGTGACCTTCACCGCCTCGGGCCTCAAGCCCGATGCCAAGGACGCCGAGCGCGTGAAGCTCCTCTCGCAGCACGTGCTGCTTATCCCGAAGTCCAAGCTCGAGGACACGCTCAAAAAGCGCGCCGAGCTGCTGGAAAAGCAGAAAAGCAAGAAGTAAGAAAAGAGCGCTAGCGCGATTCGCGCGCGCGTAACGCAATCCCTTCCTAGCGGACCACTTCCGGCGGCCTGTCGCCGATAGTCCGTGTAGCGCGTCTCCTCTTACCCTGTCGGCATCTTTTCAAAGAGGAGCGTTTCACCAATGAGTAGGGGAAAGAAGCAACTGGCGGCGATAGCTGCCCCGACGTTTATTGCCCTTTTGTGCGTGGCCACGCCGAGCGCCGCGTTCGACAGCCTCACGCAGCAATCGCCCGGCGTGATGTTCTACATGAGCGTGCCGCTCGACGGCAAGGCGGTGAAAAAAGAGGGGCCGGCCTTCGGCATGTCGATGCGCGGCACCCGCGAGTACGAGGTCGTAACCCTGGACTCGCGCATGTTCAACAATTTCATCGGCGGCGGGATCGAAGCGAAATGGATCATCGCCGGGGTCGTGGCCGCGGGGGCCGCGGTCGCGGTGGCGAGCAAAGACAAGTCCACGAGCACCAGCCAGCAGCAGCAGCAAAACCAGCAGGCGGCGGCTCAGCAGCAAGCGCAGCAGACCGGCGGTGGTGGTGGTGGCGGCGGCGGCGCACCGTGCCCCGTCACGCCGAACTGCCCGTAGCCTTGTCTATTTGGTTTGGCTTCGCCTTTCTCGAGGCGAAGCTAAACTGGGGGCGTGGCATTCGACCCGCACATCCCCGAAATCGCGGGGGTGATCCAGCTTGCGATCGCCCCCGTTTTCATGCTGACGGCGGTCGGGACGGTGATCGGGGCGCTCAATATTCGACTCGGCCGGGCGGTGGACCGCCGCCGGGAGCTCGAGGAGCGCCTGGCCGCCATGTCGCAGGACGAGCTGCCTTCGGCGCAGGAGGAGCTGGCCACGATTGCGCGCCGCATCCGCTTCGTCTATCTTTCCATCGTTTTTGCCGTCATATCAGCGCTGTTCGTCGCGATGCTGATCGTGGCCGCTTTCGTCGGGGCGTTCGTGCGCACCGACATCTCGCCGACCATCGCCGGCATGTTCGTCTGCGCCATGCTGGCCCTGATCGTCTGCCTGCTGCTCTTCCTGAGGGAGATCTTCCTCGCGGTCTCGACCCCGCGCCACGTGCCGCGGTAAGATAAATTTCGAGGAAGAGGAGGCAGGCTCGTGGCTCATTCGATCAAACGCATCAGGACGATGGCGCTCGTCGGCCAGTCGGGGGCAGGCAAGACCAGCCTGGCCGAGGCGCTGCTCGCGAAAGCGGGGGTGATCCCCGCCGTGGGCAGCGTCGAGCGCGGCACCACCGTTTGCGACTACACCCCGCTGGAAAAGCAGCTGCAGCACTCCCTCAAGCTCGCCGTCGCGAGCTTCGACGCGCAGGACACCCGGATTCACCTGCTGGACACGCCCGGCTACCCCGACTTCCTGGGGCACGCGTTGCCGGCGTTCGCCGCGGTCGAGACCGCGGCAATCGTGATCAACGCCCAGAACGGCCTCGAGATGATGACCGGGCGGTTTCTCACCTGGGCCGCGAAGCGCGGCCTCGACCGCCTGATCATCGTCAACAAGATCGACGCCGACAACGTCGACCTGGAGGACTTGCTCGAGCGCATCCAGCAGGCATTTGGAAAAGAGTGCTTGCCGCTCAACCTCCCGGCCGCCAACCGCTCGAAGGTGTCGGACTGCTTCTTCGCGCCCTCGGGCGAGGCCGACTTCTCGTCGGTCGAGGAGGCGCACCGCAAGCTCGTCGACCAGGTGGTCGAGGTGGACGAGAAATTGATGGAGGCGTATCTCGAAAAAGGCGAAGTGAGCCCCGACGAGCTGCACGAGCCGCTCGAGCGCGCGCTGCGCGAAGGGCACCTCATCCCGGTGGTGTTCACCTCGGCGAAGACCGGCGCCGGGATCGGCGAGCTGCTCGATGTCATCGTCAAGCTGCTGCCCAATCCCGCGGAAGGCAACCCGCCCTCCTACGTCGTCACCAAGGCCGGCAACGGCCAGGGTACCGACCTCACGCCGATCCCCGATCCCGGCAAGCACGCGCTCGCGCACGTGTTCAAGATCGAGATCGACCCGTACATCGGCCGGCTCGCGGTGTTCCGCGTGCACCAGGGCCGCCTCACCCCCGGCGGCCAGCTCTTCATCGGCGAGGGCCGCAAGCCGATCAAGGCGGGGCACCTCTACCTGCTGCGCGGAAAGCAGCAGATCGAGGTGCACGAAGCGATCCCGGGCGACATCTGCGCCATCGCCAAGATCGACGACATCCAGTTCGACCACATCCTGCACGACTCGGCCGACGATGCGCACGTGCACGCCAGGCCGCTCGAGCTGCCGACGCCGGTATTCGGTCTCGCGGTGCAGCCGAAGAAGCGCGGCGACGAGCAGAAGGTGTCCGACGTGCTGCACAAGATCCTCGCGGAAGATGCGTGCTTCCGCATCGAGCACAACTCGCAGGCCAACGAGATGGTCATGCGCGGGCTGGGCGAGATGCACCTGAGGACCATCCTGGAAAAGATGTCGACGCAGTACAAGCTCGAGCTCGACACGCGGCCGCCCTCGATCGCCTATCGCGAGACCATCGCGGCGCGCGCCGAGGGCCACAGCCGCCACAAGAAACAGACCGGCGGCGCCGGCCAGTTCGGAGAAGTCTATTTGAAGGTGGAGCCGCTGCCGCGCGGCAAGGGCTTCGAGTTCGTCGACAGCGTGAAAGGCGGCGCCATCCCGAACCAGTTCATTCCCTCGGTCGAGAAAGGCGTGCGCGGGGTGCTCGACACCGGATTCCTCGCCGGCTATCCGCTGCAGGATATGCGCGTCACCGTATACGACGGCAAGAGCCACCCGGTCGACTCCAAGGACGTCGCCTTCGTCTCCGCCGGGCGCAAGGCGTTCCTCGACGCGCTCGCCAAGGCGCGCCCGATCGTGCTCGAGCCCATCGTCAACGTGGAAATCGTCGCGCCCGAGGAGCGCATGGGCGACATCGCCGGCGAGCTCTCCGGCCACCGCGGCCAGATCAAGGGCTCGGACGCGCCGCGCCCGGGCCTGGTGCAGATCACCGCGCAGGCGCCGCTCTCCGAGCTCGAGCATTTCCCCGCGCGCTTGAAATCCCTCACCGCGGGACACGGCACCTACAACCTGGAGTTCAGCCACTACGAGCCCGCGCCGCCGCAGCTTCAGCAGAAGCTCGTCGCGGCGCACAAGCCCGCGCTCGGCGCGGAAGACTAGGCCGCATGCATTTCGTGCGCCAGGGGCGCGGCGCCCCGCCCCTGGTGTTCGTGCACGGCTTTCTCTGCAGTCACGAGGACTGGCGCAGGCAGGTCGAATTTTTTTCGAAGACCCACGAAGTGGTCGCCTGCGACCTGCGCGGCCACGGCGAGACACCCGGCCGGCCGCACGAATGCTCGATCGAGCACTACGGCGGCGATGTCGCCGCGCTCGTCAACAACCTCGAATTAGCGAACCCGATTCTCGTCGGCCATAGCATGGGCTGCCGGGTCGTGCTGGAAGCCAACCGTATCGCCCCCAAGCGGGTCGGTGGCATCGTGCTGGTCGATGGCAGCCGCTTCGGTACCGGCGATGCCGACGCCGCCGAGGCGGCGGCGCGCGCCCAGATCGAGCAGACGGGCTACGCAGCCTGGGCCGAAGACCTGTTCCGGCAGATGTTCTTCCAGTCGACGCCGGCAACCGAGCGCCTGGTTGCTCGCGCGGTCCGCCAGAGCGCCGAGATCGGCGCGGCGCTGTGGCCCCGTTCGGTCACGTCCTTCAGCTTTTCCCTGGAAACCGCACTCGCCGCGGTGCAGGCGCCGGTTCTCGTGATCCAGACCACGACGCGCGATCCTCAGTCGGGAAAGCGCGGACCGCTCAAGGCGGGGCAAAGCACACCGTACCTCGAGCTTCTCAAGGAAAAGCTGAAGGACGTGCGGATCGAGATCCTGCCCGGCCTCGGTCACTTTCCGCAGCTCGAGGCGCCCGCGCGCGTGAATGAACTAGTAGACAGCTTCCTTTCGGAGATGAGACAGAGCGAGTGAAGGAATCTTATTGCGGTCGCTTCTCACGGCGTAGCGAGGCACTAGGAAGATCGGAAGTGATAAACTGTTGAAATGTCGAAGCAAAAGCAGCAGGTGACCCGAACCCTTCAACGCCTAGGCGAAGGAACGCCTATCGATATCGTCCAGCATTCATCGCTGAGCCCTGATGGCGGATCAGTTGCTGTTCTAGGCCTCAATTTGGCGCAAGCGCCGGTGCCCGATCGTCGATATGTGGCGGACGTAGCCGCCGTTAACTATGCTGACGAAACAGTAAAGATATTGTTTGGTCAGCGAAAAATGGCCCCCGAGGGCATGCTGCGCTCGCTCTTGGTTATCCACATGAGCCCGCGAGCCGCTCGCCAGGTTCTTCGCTCCATTAACCAAATGAGTAATCCAACTTTGGATCAGATTCTCGAGAAAGTTGGAATAAAGAAGGAGAACCTCGAGCTTCACATAGGCACGGAGCCGGAACAGACAGTGGCTTTCGTATCCAATATCGTTGCAGTTGCTGTTGCCGGGCGAGAAGCGTGCTTGGACTTCTATCATGCGTCATCGTTTGCGTTCGCTAGCGCAGTTAGCTCCAAAAAATTGCCTATAGATGCCGTCGTGCGTGTGGACCTACGAACGGCGTTATTTTCTGCGGTAGTTACTGAGCTCCAGAAGCTTGAGGCGAGATTTCCTCTGGAGGAAGAAGAGGGGGTTGCCGCATGACCAATATTGTTGCTGGTTTTGAAGCATATGAGATTAGAGCTTGGCAACGGGATGGCTTGATTATTCGTTCCTCCGAGGAACGCCATGTCGGGCGATCAAGCAGGAGAAGTCGAAAGTGGATTGTCGCTATCGCATTCTCTGCTGCTGCCCTCGCGCTGCCCGATCGAACTGAGGTCTTAGCACAGGCAGCGCTTCATTGGGACAGCGTTGCGCCGAAGACGCGAACGGTTGCATTAGCACCAGCTGATGGGCTTCCAGATGGTTACTGGCGCGATCTAATGACAAGGATGCTCAAGTGGAAAGCGACCTCGGAGTCCCCGCTGAACGGGCCGGAGCCCATTGTCTAGCGAAGTAGCGGGATCCCTTTGGTGGGCTGACGTGCCCCCCTGAAATAGTACGGCTCTGAGGTAGAGTCCGCCAAAACAGGAGAGGCGGACGTGAAGAAGAAGCGGTTCAGCGAAGAGCAAATCATTGCGGTTCTGAAGGAAGCCGAGGCCGGCGCGAAGGTGCTGGAGCTGTGTCGCAAGCAGGGCATCTCGGATGCGACGTTCTACAACTGGAAGGCCAAGTACGCCGGCATGACGGTGGCCGATGTGCGGCGGTTGCGCGAGCTCGAAGGGGAGAACGCCAAGCTCAAGCGCATCGTGGCCGACCAGGCGCTGGACATCAGCGCGCTAAAGGACCTGCTCAACCGAAAGTGGTAAGCCCGCAGGCCAGGCGCGAGGCGGTGGGGATCCTCACCGCCGAGCGCGCGATCGGCGTGACGCGCGCCTGCGGGCTGGTGGGGATTTCGCGCTCGATGTATGGCTACAAGAGCTGCCGCTCACCGGCGCTGGAGCTTCGCAGTCGCATTGCCGAGCTCGCGGCGATGAAGCGCCGCTATGGGTACAGAAGAATTCACGTGCTGCTGCGCCGGGAGGGCTGGTCGGTGAACCACAAGAGGACATACCGTTTGTACCGTGAGCAGGGCCTGATGGTGCGCAAGAGAAAGCGCAAGCGCATCGGCCTTGCCGAGCGGCTCGTGCTGCCGGCGGCGCAGGCCCCCGACCAGAGCTGGTCGATGGACTACGTGGCCGACGGCCTGATCGATGGCAGGAAGCTCCGGGCGCTCACGATCGTGGACGACTTCACGCGCGAGTGCCTCGCGATCGAGGTCGACACCTCGCTTCCCGGCAGCCGCGTCGTTGCCGTGCTCGAGCGCCTGCGCGATCTGCGCGGCTTGCCCGCTTCGATCACGGTCGATCATGGCCCCGAGTTCGAAGGCCAAGTGCTCGATGCCTGGGCATACAAGCGAGGCGTGCGGCTCGCCTTCATTCGGCCGGGCAAGCCCGTCGACAACTGCTACATCGAAAGCTTCAACGGACGCTTCCGCGATGAATGCCTGAACGAGCACTGGTTCATCACAATGCAGCACGCGCGCTCGACGATCGAAGCTTGGCGCATCGAATACAACACCGAGCGCACGCACAGCTCGCTTGACGATCTGACACCGGAAGAGTTCAAGGAAGCGCACGCTTCTCGGCGTTCCGCCGATCGCGTGCGCAAAAACCTGGGAAACCCCGTATCTTTAACCCCGGACTCCACTTCGATTCCGTACTAAATCGGGGGGCACGTCAGGGCCACTGGCCTCCACGAAAAGCTCAGCCAAGGGGACGTGATCGCTGCGTTGCCTATTTTTCTGTCATCCACGCCAGTCCAGCCTCTCCGTCACGCAACAATGAAAGGCGGAGTATCAGGCTGGATGGCGGCCAGCTCCCCTGTAAGAGATCGAGATGGCCGCGAACACTTCCTTGGCGTTGGTCGAATTACGCCAGCTGTGGTTCTTTCACATAGCTGCGAACTCGACAAAGAGAACCGTGGCAAGAGGCGCGTCACGGTCGCACCGATTGCACCCATTTCGTCCGTAGGTGATCCGGCCGTGCAAGAAGCAATTCTGGCGCAAGGTGTAACAGCGTCTATGCCCTTGCCAGAAATACCTAGCTTGGGGACGTGCTATGCGGACCTACGGAGTATGACTACGCTGGACCGCCGGGTAGTAGATGCGGCAGAGAGGCTAGCGTCTATGACTCCGGAAGCGGAGCGGCGGTTACAGGCGCAATTGGTTGCGTTCCTCGTCAGGCTGGATCTTCCACCTCCGGCAAAACCGTAATTTCGCTGAGGCTACGACCGCAATATGCGGTCGATGAAGCGGTGAACCTTCAGCGCCTCGGCGCCGCTGACCCGGGGCTCGCGGTTCTTCTCGATCGAATCCAGGAAATCCTGCAGCACGCCGCGGTGCCAGTCGTGCGGGAACGCCATCGGATCGGCGCCGGTGCCGCCGCCGCCGGCTTCGGTTCTGAACTCGAGGGGTTCTTCGTCGTGGATCTGCACCTTCACGGAGGTGCCCTCGAGCAGCGCCGTCCCCCGCGTCCCGATCAGCTCGATGCGCTCCGGGAAGCCGGGATACGCCGTCGTCGTGGCGTGAACCACGCCGAGCGCGCCGTTCCTGAAACGCACGGCGGCGACGGCGAGGTCCTCGGTTTCCATCTTGTGGATCGGGGTCGTCGTTGAGAAGCCCTTCACTTCCACGGGTTCGCCGGTAAAGGACAGAAATAAATCCAGCGTGTGGATCGCCTGGGTCAGGAGCACCCCGCCGCCGTCGCGCGCGCGCGTGCCGCGGCCCGGCTGGTCGTAGTAGCTCTGCGGGCGCCAGTTCGGGATCGCCGCACTCGCTGATACGAGCTTTCCGAGTCTCGGCAGCAGTTCATGAAGCTTCTCCGCCGCCGGGCGAAAACGATGTTGCAGGACCACGCCGAGCTTCAACTGCGACATTTTCTTGACTAGCTGCTCGGCGCGCGCGGTTGAAATCTCCAGCGGCTTTTCGAGCAGCACGTGCTTCCCTGCGGCGGCGCAGCGCCCGACGATCTCGAGGTGCGTATTCGGCGGCGTGAGCACCAGCACGGCGCCGACCGAGCGGTCCTCGAGGATGGTCTCGAGCCGGTCGCATTGCGGGAAAGGAAAGCGCTCGGCGAACTTCGCGCGCCGCTCGCGCGAGGGACTGAAGGCGTAAGCGACTTCGACGCGGGCTTTGAGGTCCTGAAGACTCTTGGCGTGGGGCGTGACTGCCATTCCGAGCCCGACGACGCCAACTCTAGAAACCATACAGCTCCGCGGGATTGTCGACCAGGATCTTGCGGCGCGTCGCTTCGACCGGCGCCCAGTCGAGGAGCAGGTCGAGCAGATCCTCGTCGGCCGGCTTCTTGTCCTTGGGCACGGAAGGATGCGGCCAGTTGGACGCCCACAGCATGCGCTCGGGCGCTTTCTTCACCAGCGCCTTCGCGAGCTTGCCGACGTCCTGGTATTTCGGCGCGCCGGTCTTGGACGTTTCGTAAGGCGCCGAAAGCTTGACCCAACAACGCCCGGTTTCGACGAGATTCAACAGTGAACGAAACGGCGCCGAATCGGTGCTCACCGGCTCCAGAAACTTCCCGGTATGGTCGATGACGAATTTCCCCGGCAGGCGCTTGATCTGCGCCTCGACCTTCGGCAGCTCGCGGCCGTCGAGCTGGATGTTGGCGTGCCAGCGGAAGGGATGCACGCGCGCCATCACCTGATCCATGACGTCGAAGCCGAGCGTGCCGCCGTGCAGGGTCATGATGCGCACGGCGCAGATGCCGCCCTTGGTGAGGCGCTCGAGCTCGGCATCGGCGACGCCGGGCATGACCACCGCGACGCCCTTCGCGTTCTTTCCGAGCTTCTTGATGGAATCGACGGTGACGCGGTTGTCGTCCTTGTAGGCGTTCGGCTGCACGACGATGACGCGCTCGAGGCCCAGGCGCTTCTGCATCGCGCGGTAGTCCTCCACCGGGAAGTGGCCCGGCAGGAAGGTGCCCGGAGCTCCAGGCACCGCCTGGTCGTAGAAATGCATATGGGTGTCGCACGTGCCTTTCGGGATTCGGAGTTTCATTTTTTCCGGCCTTTTTTTGGCGCGGCGGGATTCGGCACGTCCTCCGCGCTGCAGAAGATTCCGCCCTGGTGCGTTTCCGCGATCACGTCGTCGCTCGGCTTCTCCTTGGCCAGAATCTCCTGCGCAAAAACCTCCGAGTCGTCCTGGGGGCGATATCCCAGGCGCACCGCGTTCGAGTTGTCGTACCAGGAGCGCTTGTTGCCCGAGACGCCGTAGACGATCTCGAACTTGATGCCCGGATGGTCGATGCCGATCGACACCAGCTGGGCGAGGTCGCGCGGGCTGAACCAGATCGACAGGCGCCGCTTGTCGAGCGGCTTCGGGTTCACGTTGCCGATGCGCAGCATGAACATTTCCATGCCGTACTTGTCGGCATAGAGGCTGCCGAGCGCCTCGCCGAACACCTTGGAGACGCCGTAGCGGCTGTCGGGCTTGATGTAGACCCGGTGATCGATCGTCTGGTCGCGGCGGTAGAAGCCGGTGGCATGGTTGCTGGTCGGGAAGAGGATGCGCTTCACGCCGTTGCGGCGCGCGGCCTCGAACACGTTGTAGCAGCCGATGATGTTCGCCTGCAGGATCGCCTCCCAGGGGCCTTCGACGGAGTAGCCGCCGAGGTGCACGATGGCGTCGACGCCCTTGGTGATGCGCAGCGCGTCGGCCATTTTTGTGATGTCGGCTTTGATGAAGTTGCGAGCTTTTATCGGCCGTTTGTCCGAAAGGCGGAGCTTGTACTTCCCCGCGAGCTCGCGCGCGAGATGCGTGCCGACGTCTCCGGTGGCGCCGGTGATGAGAACGGTCTTCACAGGATTCTCCCGATGAGTTCGTTGAACTGCGCTGCGCGCTCGAAATATACCGAGTGGCCGGCGGCAGGGACGCGCACCGCGCGCCCCTTGGGCGCGATTTGCGCGAGCGCCGGCCCGGCCGCGGGCGGAAACACCCAGTCTTCGTCGCCGGTGATGAATTGAACCGGCATCGCCAGCTTGGCCAGAAGGGAAGGACTCTGGGTGCGGAGCTGCCGGATGCGCACGCGCACCTCCTCGCGGAAGGAAGCGGGGGCCATCTCGGAGATCTGCCAGTAGAGTTGCGCGAGCGCCGGCTGCTCGCGCGCCAAGCGCTCGCCGCCTGCCGGATGGATGCCGCGCGACTGGAGCTCGGCAAGCGCCGCCGGCGCGCGGTGAATCCACTCGCTCACTTCCGCGTCTTCGAGGTGACTGAAATCCAGCGCGCCCGACGTCGAAGCCATGACCAGCGCCCGGACCTTCTTCGGCTCGCGCAGCGCATAGTCGAGGCAGGTCCATCCGCCCATCGATTGCGCGACCAGGGCAACGTCCTTCAAATTGAGCTCCTGGATCAAGGCGGCAAGATCGTCGGCGTACGAATCCGGCGCGCTCTTGCCGGGCACGGGGCTGGAAGGCGGAAAGCCGCGGTGCGCGAAGGCGACGCAGGTATACCGCGGGGCGAAGTGCGCGAGCTGCTGCCACCAGGAAAGATGGTTGCCGCCCAGCCCGTGCGCGAAGACGACGGCAGGTCCCTCGCCTACCACTTCGTAGTAGATCTCGGCGCCTGCTCCTTTTCCCCCTTCTCGCCGCAGCCGACCCGCTTTTCTCATTTCTTGATGAGCGCCTTGCGCATCCAGTGCTGCGCATTGACCGCGCCCTTGGGCGAGCGCCCCTTCACGATCTCGGCGGCCTGCGCGACGGTCTCCATCGATTGATGCTCGATCGCCGGCAGGGTGAGGCCGGCGGTGTGCGGCGTGGCGATCACGTCCCTGCGCGCGGCGAGCCGCGGCGTCGGCATCTGGTCGGGCCCGCGCCCGACGTCCATCGCGCAGCCCGCGAGCCGCCCGGAATCGAGCGCGGCCTCGAGCGCCGCCTCGTCGACCAGGTTGCCGCGCGAGACGTTGATCAGATAGGCGCCCGGCTTCATTTTCGCAAGGGCATCTTTACCGATGAGATTCTCCGTTTCCGCCGTTGCCACCGCGAGCGGCACGACGTAGTCGGATTCCCGCAGCAGCGTGTCGAGCGGCACCTGGTCCACCTGCTGATACGGATCGCTGATCAGCACCCGCATCCCCAGCGCCCTTCCTACTCTCACGACCTCCTTGCCGATCGCGCCGTAGCCGATCACCCCGAGCGTGCTGCCCTTCAGTTCTTTTCCCGTG
>Ga0208185_1000190_pt1 | contig 39061 bp, 34 predicted proteins | sample EasRivMeERMLT700_FD_187532 | JGI IMG/M metagenome (GOLD analysis project Ga0208185, IMG submission 187532) | Soil microbial communities from meander-bound floodplain in the East River, Colorado, USA - East River MetaG ERMLT700 (SPAdes) (version 2) | ecosystem: Environmental > Terrestrial > Soil... | reverse complement strand
CGGCGCGACGATCATCTACGACCTGCGCGCGAGCCGGGCGGTCAAGGACACTGTCGAGCGCCACGGCGGGCGGGCGCTGATGAACCGCGTCGGCCATGCGTTCATCAAGCGGCGGATGCGCGACGAGGATGGCATCTTTGCGGGTGAAGTCACCGGGCACTACTACTTCCGCGACTACTCATACGCCGATAACGGCTTCATCCCTGCGCTCCTGATCCTCGAGCTGATGTCGAAGAAGAACCAGTCGCTCCACGACCTGCTCCGTCCGTTCCGCGAGCGGTACTTCATCTCCGGCGAGATCAACACCAAGGTCGCGAGCATGGACGATGTGCCGAAGAAGCTCGAGACACTTGCGAGGCGCTACAAGGACGCGCAGATCGCGAGGCTCGATGGGCTGTCGGTCGACTACCCCGATTGGCATTTCAACGTCCGGGCCTCGAACACCGAGCCGCTGCTGCGTCTGAACCTCGAAGCCGCAACGCCGCAGCAGATGGGAGAGAAACGCGACGAGGTGCTCGGCATCATTCGCGGGTAATTTCACCGATCACGGGCCACGGCTTGCCCGCCGAAGCGCAACGCGCGAAGGTGGGCGACACAGAGACACGGAGATTGCGCTAAAATTCGGATCGCCGTTGCGCCACGTGACACGCGGGCCTCAGCCCGCGCGACCCAGAGAGCGGGAGTAGTTCAGCGGTAGAACGCAAGCTTCCCAAGCTTGATGTCGCGGGTTCGATCCCCGTCTCCCGCTCCATTCTTTTCAACAACTTGCGCGGACTCGGATGTGGCCGACACGGCCTTTTTTGGGCCAGTGTGCCCGAAAGTGTGCCCAGCAGCTTCGTCGAGCCGCCGCGCCGCGTCGCGGAGATCCCCGGGCGACACGATGTTGTAGCGCTCGAACACCGACCGCGTCTTGTGCCCGGTCAACTGCATGGCGACGCGCTCCGGAATGCCAGCGCGCACCAGGTTCCGCACCGCCGTCCGCTTGTCTCGGCGTCAGGTGCGCGCCAGCTGCGCAATTCATCCTCAGTTTCGAGACCGGCGGGTGGACCACATTGAAAACAGCCGACTTCGCCACGAGGGTGGCTGCGAGCCATGTCGCTGTTGATAGACGACGCGAGCGGCTTTACGGGAAAGCCGGCAGCGGCGCGGGGACCCCTGGCCCGAGCGGCGTGCGCGCGGTGTTGAGCAACATCGCGACCATTGTGTAGTAGCCCGAGATGCTCACTGCGTCCACGACGGCCTGCTCGCCAAACTTCGACACCGCCCGGGCGTAGGTGGAATCGCTGACCGTTCGATTGTGAAGCAGTTCCTGGATCAGGTCGTACAGGCTCGCCTCGTCTTCTTCCATCTGCACGGGTCGGCGGCCCTCTGCGACAGCTTTGGCAACCTCGGGATTCAATCCGCCTTTGACCGCGAGCGGATGATGAGCGTTCCACTCGTAGTTCTGACCCCACTCCCGGGCGGTCATGAGTATGACGAATTCGCTCAGTCTGGGCGGCAGCGAGCTGTTGAACCGCAGGTGGTCACTCAGCATCAGGGTACGCGCCATCAGTTCCGGACTCCGTGTCAGCACAGCCCACGGGCCGCCGGGCTCCCCGCCGCGTGCCTTTTTGTATTCATCAACCGCCTTCTTCTGCGCCGGTGTCAGCTTGTCGACGGGTATGGGCGGCATTCTGCCTTGCGCGCTCGCGAATGCCCCGAAGACCAGTGCGAACACGAACGTGCCTGCCATCAGGCGCACGATTGTATTGGTGCTGCCGCATGCCATCGGAACCTCCAGGCACGGCGTCCCCGCATTCGGGGGAACGCAGCGCGGTGATGTTGCCGGAATTCTACACGCCTTAGCCGGCCCTGGCCCTGGATGTCTCACCCGCAACTTATCTCCGGGTGCGGAGGCGAAGTCACGGTCCCCTCTCCCATCTTCGCGTCCCGCCCGAAACACGGTAGCCCCGCAGTGCGCAACCAGTGTCTTGAGACGTCCGTGCGGGCGATGCGTCGCGGCGCGAGTTCCTGAAAACAGGTGCAGGGTTCATCGCCGGTGCCGCGGCGGCCCGCCAGGACGCGCGCCGCCCTTGTGACGACAGGACGATCAGCACCTGGATGACGTGACGGTCTAGCGAAGTTTCGTCGCCTCGTTCACCAGCGCCATGCTGGCTGCCGCATCGGAGTCGGTTGATACGCCCAGCAGCTGGCGTTGGCGTTCGACGCTGAGCACGTCGGTGATCGCCGTCCGAAGCTGTTCCTCAGTCACCGACGCCCGTGCGCGCGTTGCCTTCTCGATCAGGTTCTTGAGGACCGTGTTTCTGCGGTCGGCACTCGCGTTCAATGCGTCAGCGAGCAGCGGCATGGTTTCCGAGTTGTCGTCGGACTCACCCATCAATTGACGCTGCCGTTCCATGCCCAGCAGCACTTCAAGGGCTGTCTTCAGTCGATCCTCCGTGGCCACGCTGCCGGACTTTCTCAATTCCTCGGTCAGAAGACGCACCTGCTCAGTGGCGTTTCCAAAGGGTGACTGCGCTTCCTCGATCAAGGCGCTCATGCAGTCAACCGTGGCCTGCTCGAACCGTGCCGCCCAGGACCCCGGACCAGATTCGCGTGCGGCCGCTGCCTGCCGCTGGAGATGCACCTCGCGTAAGTGCTGCAGTTCGCCTAGCGGCTTCCTGGCGCCTCCAATCGTTCTCCCAGCGGTGGTCTGAATGAATGCGAGGTCATGGTCGCTCAGGCTCTGAGTCGACGCGGCGCCGACCGTGCCTGGACTTGGGGACGTGGTGCGGGCGAGCGTCCCCTCGTCAATCGGCGATGCATTGGTCACCGCACCGGTCACGCCCGGTAGTTGATAACCTGCCATGGTCACGCTCCTCCTGCTCAACTCCTATCAGAAGTGGGTCATTCGGCACCCAACGGCAGCCAAGTTATCACGCAGATCGCCTCGATGAATTGTGAATCTTTCGGCCTGTTTTCGCGTCACTCTGGCGTTCGGTCCGGATTCCCAAGCTTGATGTCGCGGGTTCAATCCCCGTCTCCCGCTCCAGCCTTCGCTCGCTACGCGAGCTACGGCCAGGTCAACCAACCACACGAAGGCTGTCTCGCCGAAGCGGCGAAGCCGCGAAGGCGGACTCGCCTCCGAGCGCCATTTCGCGCGCGTCACGGCTCAATGCCCAATGCCCAAGGCCCAAGGCGCACTCCTTCGTTGGGAGTTGACGCCTCGGCGAAAGCTGGGCGTCACCTCACCGACAGTCCAACCGACGCCACCACGAGCTTTGCCACGGGCCGAGTCCCGACAGCCGCGATCCGGTGGAATCGGAGATCGAATCCGACGGCCACGCGGTCACGGATGAACCATCGCGCCCCACCGCCGTAATTGATCGACGCGCTTCGGCCATCATCTCGAACCAGCGTCGTTGGGCCGCCGAGTGGACCCTCCTGTTCTCCCTGCGCCTCGGTACGCATCTGTGCGGCGCCGTAGCCACCGCTCAGATAGCTCCATCCCTCGCGCGTTCCGAAATTGAACGACAGTTGCGGCGCGACGGCGGTCATCGTCATCGCGACGTCGATCTGGCCGGCCGTGCTCAGTGCATCGCTGGATGCGGGCGGGCCGGTGTTCGCGGGGGACGTCGACGGTGTCGCGGGCGTGACGGCGGTGCCGCGGACACGCAGAACGTCGACTCCGAGACCCACGCGCGAGACCCCGAGACTGACCACGTAGACATGGCCGCCGACCCCGAGGCCGAAGCCGCGCTTCGGCACAAGCGTGTTTGCCGGAAGTACAGGATGAAACCCGCTGGTTGATGGAAGGCCAGACATCGGCGCACGAATGTCGATGACGTAAGGGCCTGGCGTGGACGGCGGCGACAACTGGGCGGCCGCCGGCGTAGACATCAGAAGGGCAGCGATGGCCACAGCCATTGCCGCCGCACACCGCGGCACTACTTGGCCGCTTTCGCCTTCCGGCGCTCCGCCCAGTACTTCCGCATCCGCTCCGACACCGCCTTGCGTCCAGCGGCCGACATAGCGGCGCGGCGGCGCCGTGCTGCACCACCGCCAGCCTGCCCGGTGCCCGCAGCACCCGCCGCCCCTTTCCGGCGGCGGCCGAACAGATCCGGAAACTCGGCGCGAATGGCCGCCTCTTCCTGGCGCAGCTGCTCGAGGCGCGCCGTCGCGCCCAACCGTGCGAGCCGTCGTAACTGGTCCTGACTCAAACTTGCCATGTATCCTCCGAGCCTAATATCCCTTCGCGGTGGCCGTCGGCTGCTTCCCTTCCGACTCCTGCACGATCCGCACGCCGGCGCTTGCGCCGACACGGGTCGCGCCGGCCGCCACCATCATCTTCAGCCCTTCGAGGTCGCGAACCCCACCGGCCGCCTTCACACCCATCTCCTCGCCCACCACGCGCCGCATGAGCATGACATCGGCCGCGGTCGCGCCACCGGGACCAAAACCTGTCGACGTCTTGACGTAGTCCGCGCCAGCCGCCTTCGCCAGCGTACAGGCGGTCACCTTCTCATCATCGGTGAGCAGGGCCGCCTCGATGATCACTTTGCTGAGCGCGCTCGATTCGCGGCACGGCACCGTCACCGACTCGATGTCACGCTCGACGAGGCGGAGGTCACCCGATTTCAACGCACCGACGTTGATGACCATGTCGATCTCGCACGCCCCGTCGAAAATCGCTCGCCGCGTCTCGAAATGCTTCGTGTCGGCCGTCGTCGCGCCGAGCGGAAAGCCGACTACTGAGCAGACCTTGACACCACTGCCCCGCAGCAGCGTCGCGCAGAGCGCCACCCATGTGGGATTCACGCACACGCTGGCAAACTTGTATTCGGCGGCTTCACGGCACAACGCGTCGATGTCCTTGCGCGTCGCATCAGGCTTGAGGAGCGTGTGATCGATCATCGAGGCAACCCCGCCAGGGGCGCCGCCCGTCGCGTGCAGGCCGAGCCGCGTGGCACCGGCGTCCAGTACGCCACGCAGGCGGTCCGGACAGCACTCGTAGAGGAGCGAATGGCACGCGCATCGCGTGGGAACCGGCGAGGCCGCGGTAGCGGCGAGCTCCTCGACGATGATCTGGATGAGGCGTTGAACGTCGAGCGGCTGCATCAGCTCTGGGGGCGGCGCTCGAGTTCGCGCACCTTCGCGAGCCGCCGGATATAACGCGCTTCACGCATCGGTGTCGCGAGGAACGTGTCGACGATCTCCAGCGCGTCAGGCGTGGTCACGAGCGTGGCTCCAAGGGCCAGCACATTGGCGCCGTTGTGCTCGCGTGCGTAGCGCGCCAGTGTGCGATCGGTGCAATTGGCGGCCCGCACCCCGTGAAGCTTGTTGGCGGCAATCGTCGAGCCGAGCCCGGCGCCGTCGATCGCGATGCCGGCATCCGCCTCGCCGCATGCCACCTGCCGGGCAACGGCGCCCGCGGTATCGGGATAGTCGACCGGCTCGCTGGTGTTGGTGCCGAGGTCATGGACCGCGAGACCGCGTCCTCTCAGGTGCGCGATGATGGCGTCCTTCAGTTTCAGGGAGGTGTGGTCGCCGGCGATGACGACCGTGTGAATGTCGGACCGCGGCGCAAGCATCGCGGCGTCGACATCAGTTCCTTCGCGGACCAGGGCAATCCGCCTGGCCTTGAGCGTGTCGGCCGCAAGCGGCGTCACGTGCCCGCCCGCCACGAGCATGACAGTGCTGCCATATTCGAGCACGCGCGCGTCCGCTTCGGTGATCATCTGAAAGCGTTTCATCAGAAACGACGCTTATAGTACGGTACTTCGCGATGAACGTCCTCATTTCGGCAGACGACATTCAGCAGCGCGTGCGGGAGTTGGCGCAGGAGATCCGTCGCGATCATCCGGACGGAGTCCACCTGGTCTGCGTGCTGAAAGGCGCGTTCGTCTTCCTCGCCGATCTCGCGCGCCATCTTCCTGGAGAGGCCACGCTCGATTTCATGGCGGTCTCGAGCTACGGCACGAGCACGAAATCATCCGGCCAGGTGCAGGTCCTGAAGGATCTCGACACCGGCATCGAAGGACGCGACGTCGTCATCGTCGAAGACATCGTCGATACCGGGCTCACACTCACCTACCTCCAGGACATCCTGCGCGCCCGGTCGCCGCGCACGCTGCGGACGGCGTGCCTGTTGAGCAAGCCGTCGCGGCGCAAGATTGACGTGAAGGTCGAATATATCGGTTTTACGATCGAGGACAAGTTCGTCGTCGGTTACGGGCTGGACCACGCGGGGAAGTACCGCAATCTGCCCTACATCGCGGTGATCGGAGACTGAACACGCCCCGCTTTCCTCCAGGCCCGAAGCTGTCGCTTCTCAGCACGCTGACCTACCGGCCTGGCCGTAATCCGCTCGAATTCTTCACCCAGCTGGCCCGCACGTACGGCGACCTCGCGTATCTACGGATGGGCGGCGAGCATCTCTTCATCGCGAGCGATCCGGCGGTGATCAGGGACGTGCTCGTCACGCACAATCAAAACTTTCATAAGAGCCGCGGGCTGGAGCGCACCAAACGGGTCCTCGGCGAAGGGCTGCTGACCAGCGAGGATGCCTTCCATCTCCGTCAGCGGCGGCTGATCCAGCCCGCGTTTCATCGCGAGCGAATCGCGGTCTACGCCGCAACGATGGTGGAGTACGCGAATCGCGTACGGAGCGGATGGACCAACGGCGCAACGCTCGACGTCGCCAGCGAAATGTCGCGCCTCACGTTGCTCATCGTCGGCAAGACGCTGTTCGACGCCGATGTCGAGGCCCAGGCACGCGAGATCGGCGACGCGATGACCGGCTTGATGCGGTCGTTCTGGACGACGATGCTGCCGTTCGGCGAAGCGCTAGAACGGCTGCCAATCCCCCACCTGCGGCGCGGCCGCCATGCACGCGAGCGGCTCGACAGAATCATCTACGGGATTATTCGCGAGCGGCGCGCCAGCGGCGCCGACCGGGGCGACCTGCTCTCGACGCTCCTGCTCGCGCAGGACGACGAGGACAAAGGGCGGGGGATGACTGACCGCCAGGTCCGCGACGAGGCGATGACGATCTTTCTGGCGGGCCACGAGACCACGGCAAACGCCCTGACGTGGACGTGGTACCTCCTCAGTCAGGCGCCCGACGTCGAACGTCGTCTCCACAACGAGATTGCCGCAATGCTGTCCGGGCGTCTGCCGACGGTCGCCGACGTCGAGAGGCTTCCTTATACGACCCGCGTCGTCACCGAGTCGATGCGCCTGTATCCTCCGGCCTGGCTCGTCGGGCGCCGCGCCGTCAACGAGTACAGCATCAACGGCTACTACGTGCCACCTCGCTCCATCATCGTAATGAGCCAATGGATCGTGCACCGCGATGCGCGGCACTACGCCGACCCGGAGCACTTTGATCCCGATCGATGGACACCCGAGTTCAAGGCGCGGTTGCCGCGCTTCGCGTACTTCCCGTTCGGCGGCGGTCCGCGTCAGTGCATCGGCGAGTCGTTCGCGTGGATGGAGCTGGTGCTGCTGGTGGCCACCATCGCGCAGCAATGGCGGTTTGAGCTGGTGCCCAATCACCCGGTCGTCCCGCATGCCGCGATCACGCTGCGGCCGAAGCACGGGATGAAGATGGTGGCAACAGAGAGGGGGAAGGGGTTAGGGGTTAGGGGTTAGGGGTTAGGGGTTAGGGGTTAGGGGGTTAGGGGTTAGGGTTAGGGCACTCCAGCTAGCGAGCGACCGCGGCGCGGACCTTCTCGGCCCACATCCTCGCGTCTTTCAGTACCGCTGCCCGATCCAGCGTCACCACTTTCCTGTTTCGCATCAGGACCTTGCCGTTGACGATCGTCGTCTGCACGTCGTCGCCGCGGGTGACATAGACGAGATGAGAAATCGGGTCGTACATCGGCGTCTGTCGCGCGGCGCTCATGCCGACGATGATGACGTCGGCGCGTTTGCCCTGCTCGAGCGACCCGATTTGCCGCTCCATGCCAAGCGCCCTCGCGCCGCCGGTCGTCGCCATCTGAAGGGCGGTCTTCGCGCTCACCGCGGTCGGACTGTTGCTGGTCACCTTCTGCAGCAACGACGCCACCCGCATCGCCTCGAACATGTCCAGATCGTTGTTGCTCGCAGCGCCGTCAGTGCCGATCCCGATGGGGACATCGGCCGCCAGATAGCCCAGAACCGGCGCCACCCCACTCGCCAGCTTCATGTTGCTCTCGGGGTTGTGTGAGACGCCGACACCGCGCGACTTGAGGATCGCGATATCCGCGTCATTCACCCAGATAGCGTGAGCCGCGACGACGCCCGGTCCCAGAAACCCCAGGCTGTCGAGGTACGCGACAACCGACGGCGACCCCCGCTCCTTTGCGGTATCGGCCTCGGCCCGGGTTTCCGCAACGTGAATCAGGGTCGGCACGCTGTATTTCCTCGAGAGATCCCGCGCCGCCTTGAGCGTCTGTCCGTCGTTCGTGTAGATCGCATGCGGCGCGACGGCTGGCGTAATCAACGGGTCGTTCCTGAAGGTCTTGATGAACGTCTCCGCGCGGGCGAGCGCGTCGGCTGGCGTTTTTGCATCGGCAACGGGGAACTGGATCACCGTTTCACCGAGGACGCCGCGAAGCCCGGCGGCCTTCGTTTCCTTCGCGATTTCCTCCTCGAAGTAATACATGTCCGCGAAGGTCGTCGTACCGGACTCGATCATCTCGAGCGCGGCCAGCCTGGTTCCGGCGCGGACGAACTCCGGCGAGACGGTCTTCGCCTCCGCGGGGAAGATGTAGTTGTTCAGCCAGTCCATCAACGCCAGGTCGTCCGCGAGCCCTCGGTAGAGGACCATCGGCGCGTGCGTGTGCGTATTTACCAACCCGGGCATCACCACCTGTCCAGTGGCATCAATCGTGTCGCTGGCCCGGAACTGCCGACGGATCGCGTCCACCGTGTCGACGGCGACAATGTTCGCGCCGTCGATGGCGACGCTGCCGCCGCTGATCACGCGGCCGGTGCCGTCCATCGTCACGACGATCCCGTTGGTGACAAGTAGAGATACCTGCCGCTGGCCCTGGGCCGAGACGACCGCCAGCGCTGCGGTCACGATCGCAGCGACGGCGACGAGACACTTCTTCATGATCGAATCTTACTCGCGGACCCGAAGGGTCCGCGCTGCCCCGTCATGCGGCGCGGACCTTCAGGTCCGCGATACACTAGCCGGCCGTGCCCCTCCACATCGTCAACCATCCACTGGTCCAAGACGCCTTGATGGAGCTGCGCGACGTCACGACGCCGGCGCCCGAATTCCGCAGGGCGGCAAACCGCATCTCGGTTCTGCTGGCGGCGGAGGCGCTCAGGAATGTTCCATCGCGGCGGTCAACGGTGACTACGCCGCTGGGTCCCGCGGACGGACTTGTCGTCGCGGGCGACGTAGTCGTTGTGCCGGTGCTGCGCGCTGGTCTCGGCATGCTCGACGCCGTGCTGGAGCTGCTTCCGTCTGCGCGCGTGGGACACATCGGGCTCCAGCGTGACGAGGCGACGGCGATCGCGTCCAAGTACTACACCAAGCTTCCACGGAATCTGGAGGACAGCTTCGTGCTGATGATCGATCCGATGCTGGCGACAGGCGGAAGCGCCGTTGCCGCCATCGATCTGATCAAAGCGGCAGGTGCACGCGTGCTCCGCATGATCTGCATCGTTGCGGCACCCGAAGGGGTGACGCTCGTGGAGCAGCATCATCCGGACGTGGAGATTTACACGCCGGTCGTGGATCGCGAACTGAACCCGCACAAGTACATCGTGCCGGGCCTGGGTGATTTCGGCGATCGGCTGTACGGAACGACGTAAAAACGCTGTGATAAACTCACGTTTCGGCTGGACGCGTGGCTCAGTGGTAGAGCACCCGCTTCACACGCGGGGGGTCGATGGTTCGAACCCATCCGCGTCCACCACACCAACCTTCAATTCACCAACACATTAGCGACGGTCGGTGAATCCGCGTTGCAAGGAAGCGCGGGGTCGATGGCCCCTTTGGTTGCAACGGGATTGCAACGCAGGGCGGATTCGTCGAAGCGGCGCATGCTCTCATGCAGGCCCATGACGGCACTCTAGCACCGTGCCAGATTTCGCCGCGCGGCCGGCACCGACGTTGAGGTGGCTAGTATGTAGCCGCGGCGGCCATCGGCCGGTCGTGCTCTTCTCCGGTCACCCCGAATGAATGCGACGGCTTATCTCGTTCGGGAGCCGACGCCCGCGAACCCGCCAGGACGCGTTTGCCCCCCTGCATGTCGATGCTGCCGCGAAAGTGAGCACCCTCAGCGATCGCCACTCGGGGCGACACGACATCTCCCTCCACGGAACCCCCGTCGCGGATGTCGACCCTCTCGGAAGCCGTGATGTCGCCGGTGACCGTGCCCAGCACGATGACCGATTTCGCAAACACCTTCGCCTTGACGTGTCCGTTCACCCCGACGGTCAGCACGTTGTCCCGCAGCTCGATTGTCCCCTCGACGTTGCCTTCGACGGCGAGGTCTTCGCTTCCATTGAGCTCGCCCTTGATGACGACCGATTTCCCGATGTTCGCGATGTCTCTCCCGTTTGGCCGCTGCGAATCTTGACCCGCCACCGGCGGATACGTCGGCGCCGCGGGTGTGAAGGGCTGACCGTTCGGTGGTTTCACGGCTTCATCACGCTTCCACATGTCCAGACTCCATAATGGTGTCATCACCGTGCAGGCGTTGGTGTTGCTCAGCGCGCCCGCCGGTGCAAGCGGTGTGCCCGCGCTTGTCCGGCGGTTTTGGCGAAAGATGCGAAGCAATCACCGCGAGCCGTGATGAAATCACGGTGGGTCGTGAGTCACGAGTGCCCGGTCGGCTGCCCCAGGCATAGCCGGAGGGTTGCTGGCTCACCCGATGCGCTCCCGCCAAGCGATGGAGACAACGTTCCGATACCGCCCCGCAGCGCGACTGCGATGGCCAAACGGTATCGGTGCGTGTCAGGTTGCAGATGGATCGGCTGTTACCACCGGAAGGCGACGCCCGCGTTCGCCTTCCAAAACCTAATACCCGAGAGTTCGAGTCGCGTGAACTCGACTTCGTCGATGTTGTTCAGATCGAGAAGAACGTCGGTGTTGTGGCTGTTGGTCGCGTAGTACCGCACGTCGCCGCGGAAGCCCCAGTTCTTTTCGGACCATGCCATGACTCCGCCGCCGATGTTCCAACCGAATCTCGTCCCGTTGATCGTATCGGTTGCGAGTGCGTTGAGGTTCGTCGCCCGAGTCGGATCGACCGTGAAGATGGTGGAGCTGAGCGTCACGGCACCGATGCCACCTGAGAGGTATGGGTCGTAACTCTGGGCGTGTCCGAATGGCGCCACCGCAATCAGGTTGAACATGTAGCTGTTCAAGTTCGGCGGATTCTTGAACAGGAGGTTGTCAAATCCGCCGAGACCCGGCGAAAAGTCCGCCAGGAACTCGCCGCCGATCACGCCTCGCGCGAGGTACCCGACTTGTCCGCCGAAGTTGACGCTCGTCGACGTGTTGGTGTCGAGGTCCTCGATGAGCGCCAGGTCCACGTTGCTCTTCCTGCTGCCGCCGAAGTTCGTTCCGATGAATCCTGATGCCATCCAGCCACGGGGATTGTCGGCCGCCGGGGTCAGGACGGCGACGGCCTGACTCGCTGGTGGATTGGCCGCCGTTTGCTGGCCGCTCCCTGTCTGCGCGAACGCCGGGCCGGATAATCCAACCACGACGGCGGTGATCACAAAGCCTCTAAGTTTCATGGTGTCAGTCTCCCTTTCTCTCTTGTGCGCGTCTTTCGGCGCCCGGCGTCTTTCTGCAAGATGCCTTCCGAGGCGCGCGGATCGTCAGAGACTGTCAGTTGCGAAGGGGTGGCACTGTCAGATGTACCAGTCGTCAGGCGGGGTCAGAATCCGGGGCGCAGGTTGAAGGAAAACGTCCATCCGCGCGCCGCATCGAAGCGGTGAACCGCATCCAGCTCGAAGATCATGCCTGCGGCGTTGATGCGTACCCCGGTTCCGACGCTTCGAAGCACGGACGGCGCGCCACGAAGACGATCGGGCATCCAGAATCGTCCGACGTCTGTAAATGCCAGCCCTTCGATCGGCAGACCACCAAACGGTGACTCATGCGAAAACAGACCGGCAATCGGAAACCGTATTTCGCCATTGCCCACGAGCATTCGTGAGGCGCTCAAGGCGCCGAGTGACGATGGGCCAGTTCCGAGATCGCCGTAGCCGCGGACGATGTCGCGAATCGTCCAGACCAGCGGCAACAGCCGGCCATCGGCGGCGTCGGTGCCGTAGCGGCCGAGCTGCATCACGCGTATCGCGACCGTGAACGGCCGCACCGGCATCCAGTACTGCCGGTAATCGGACGTGACCGTCGTGAAGGTCAGCGCGCCTAATGTCGGCGCCACCGCGAATCGATAGCGCCTGCCGAGGATGGGACTGGTTGGGCCAAACGTTGCGGTGTCGTACACCAGCGCGGCGTGACTCTCGCCGAGCCACAGCGTCGGGTCGGCGGGATTGTTGACCGTGGTCTGGTTCATCAGCCGTCCGGTGAAGCCCGAGTACGCGCTCGTAATGGTTTGCGAACCAAGTCCGATGGCCTGCAGGCCTCCGGAGAGTTCGAGACGCTTGGCGCTGCTGAAGGGATACACGGCGGCCCCGTGGATCCGGCGGTGCACTTCCCTGCGCACGTCAGTCTCGCGCACGACTTCGGGTTCGCCGAGCGTGCCGTGGCTGATCGTCGAGCCGGTTAACCAAGGCACCTGGCTCGTGAACACGCCCCAGTTCCAGCGTGAGCGCATATTCAGATAGCTCACCTGGTAGGCGAAATCGTCGCGGCTCTTGCCCACCTGCAGCGCCGTCTGCACCTTCTGATCGCCCAGCATGTCGCCGAACGACAGGCCAACGCCACCGTGCAGGGCACTTCCATGGCCGCCGCCTCCTGCCGTCAGGTACGGCTGCACCACGCGATCGAGAGACAACCGTGGTCGATACGGCTTGCTTGTGAACTGTGAACCGTCCTGCAGACCGAACGTGGGAGGACTGACGGCACCGGTGACCATTCGCTCCGGCGGTGTGGCCGCAGGAGGCGTCACGGTGTCCGCAACAGCTGACGTCGGGAGCAGGCGCGAACCATCCGTGGCGTCCACGACGTGAATTTCGTACGCACCGTGGCGATAGACGCTGAATGCGAGCTGATTCGCCGATCCTGCCACGGCAAGTGCGGGGCTGAGCGCCGTGATCCCGCTGACACCCGTGGAGACGTCGGTGACTCTGAAGATCGATCCATCTGCCAGGACGACCCGATAGACGTTGTTCGTCCCGTCGCCGTCGGAGACGAAATACAGGCTGTCGCCGTCCTGGGTCCAATGCGGATCGATGTTCTTCGCATGGGGAATGCTTGGCAGCTCGCTGATTCTCCCCGACTCGACATCGATCGACGCCAACCGGAATTCACCGAACGTCAACGTCTCGAGCGACGACGTGAAACGATCGGTTGAGAACGCGATGGTCCGGCCATCCGGCGACCAGGCGGGATGGAGATCAGCAAACGCATCGGACGTGAGCGAACGAACCGTGGCTGTCTCGAGATCGATGACGTCGAGATCGCGGAAGCCGTTGTGAAGAACCGAAAACGCGATCCGCCTGCCGTCGGGCGACCACGTCGGGCTGAAGACCTGATCCGCGTATCGAAGGGACAACTCGCGCTCCACGCGGCCCGATGCGGCATTGAGGATTGTGAGCACCGGAGCGCCGCCCGAAAGCGCGGCCATCGCCAGCCGCCGGCCATCGGGCGACCACGCGCCTGCCGAGTCGATGAACTGGATACTCTCGAAATGCGCATCGCCTTCGGTTTTCACCACCTTGCGGCGAACGACACCTGTTCGCGTGTCGGCGACGACCATGTCAATCGAGTACTGACTGCGATCGGAGAAGAATGCAATCGCCTTTCCGTCCGGGCTCAACGTCGGACCGACGCTCAGCCGCGAATCCGCGCTCTTTCCGCCGAGAACGGTGACCGCCGATGTTGCCGGTGCTGCGCTCGTTCCGCCGAAGACGGTGGCCGCCGATGTTTCAGGCGACCCGCGTTGCGGTCGCGCGACAGCTCCGCGAATAAACTCGTGCCACGCCGACGACAACGACGTGGCGTCCACACCAGTCACCGCGACGAGGACCCCGATGGCGCCTCCCGGTGCCTTGCTCCTCAGACTCTTCGCGACCACATCGTCACCGAATCGTGTGGCGAGATACACCCACAAGGCCTGCCCGTATCGATAGGGGAAGAAGGAGGGATCGTCGAGTTGATCGAGACGCGGCAGCGAATCCTGCTCGACCGAATCGCGCAGCCACATCGCGGTATTCGTATCGATCGTGCCGACGGACAGATATTCCGCCATGCCTTCAACGAACCAGAGCGGCAGCGTCGACATCGGCCGCCCGCCCCGCTTCAGGATGTCTCGCTGAAAGGCGTGGACCAGCTCGTGTCCGAGCACGTGATCCGTTTCGCCGAGACCGGCGGCAAACGGCAGGACGACGCGTCCTTTCTCGTGCTCGGTGACGCCGCCGATGCCGTCGCCGAGCCTATTCGGAACGACATTGGTTTGCGTGAACTGCGCGTGGCTCGCGTACAGCACGATCGGCTGACGCTCGGTGAACGTGTGATCGAGGCTCCGCGAGAGGCGGTCGTACCAGCGCTCGGCCAACCGGCCCGCCTGCACCACGGCTTCGCGATCCGAGGAGTCGTAATAGATATCGAAGTGCGGCGTCTGGAGAATCTGAAAATCGAAATTCTCGTAGCGCACTCTGTTTCGCCCGAACGACTGCGCCTGGCTCGGCGCCACCGACGCCAGAGTCACGAGCACCACCGCCACGACGCGCTTGACCAGCACTTGTTCTCCCGTTCACCGTGAGTGGCCCGGCGCACTCCTTCAACAGCCCACGTGGCGACACCTGTAGCAGGGTCAGCACGCGCACGCAGGAGTGGGTTGAAAAATCGGCCGGCGAAAAACTCAGCGGAGAATGTGACGATAGCATCAAACCCGACAGCTCGCAACAGCTGCTCAGACGTGGATTCGCCAGCGTGGCGAGCTGCGTCCACAACCGCGCGCGGCTGTATCACCTCCACTCGAAGCGGCTCTACTAAGGGCTGTCAACGTACACCACGATTTCAGCGCAGGGGTCGTCCAGCGAACAGGAAGCCGCGCACGCCCGCCACGGCCGCTTGTCGCGACGATCACGGCATGTCGCGATGTGCGGCCCGCACATGACGCGCTCGCTTGAGCATTCCACCCTACAGGAATCGTCCGTAGTGCTCGAGCGTATTTCGGCCCGGCGTCGCGGTCTTCGTGTTGCACCCTTCCTTCGGCAAGAGGAGAGGAGAGGTAACAAGATGACTGTTCGACATGTATGTGGCGCAGTGATGGCTGTTGTGTTGACGTGTGGTGCGCCCACTGTTGCCCGCGCGCAGATACTACCGCCGGAGGAAAGCGGCATGGTTACCGTCGCGGGATGTTTGCTGCTCCGCGACGCGGACCACAAAGACCAGTACATTCTGGCGAACCCGGTCCCTGGTCCGATCGACAGCGTGCCAGACGGGAGATGTAGCGCCACGATCGACCAACGAGCGTTCGACCTGGACAAGACCCACAAAGTAGGCATGAGCGACGCGCTGCTCGGCCACTGGGTCGAAATCAATGGAAGACTCGAGAAGGAAACGCACGACCGCTTGGACAATCTTCGTGAACTGAGCGCCTTGTCCTTCAGAGTGGTGCCGGTCGTTCCTCCACCAGTCGAAGTCGCCGTCGTCGAGCGGATAGCTCCTCCCGAAATTCAGCAGACGCCCACGCCCAGGGTGGAGACGCGGCAGGAGGAGACACCGGTCGCCACAACAGGAACCCTTCCGGAGACGCTGCCCAAGACAGCGAGCCCGCTTCAGGGAATCGGACTGCTCGGGCTGTTTGGACTCGCGGGAGGTCTTGCTCTTCGTGTCAACCGGCTCCACGAACGTGGGTGACGCCGGTTGAAGTACGGACGCTGGAGTCGACGAGGTCGTTATGAACTGGCTGTTTCAATTGCACAAAGACGCTGCCGACCGCTCAGGCGGTCGGCGTCCTTGCAATAGTGACCGCCGTTGGAATCGCCCTCGGACCCTTCAGCGTCCGCGGTATCAGACTGGGTTCGGCGGGCGGGTAGCCTGGAGCATCAGGATCGCGCAGCTATGTCGGAGCTGAGGGAGCGACACCGAGCGCCTCTGCTCTTACCCAGTTCATCGAAGCCCATCTCGCCCGTCCGACGAGACGGGATGTTGTGAGCACTCACGGTTCGCTGTCACTCCTGATTTCGAATCGGTCCGAATTCGACCGCCTGCCTCATTTCTGACGACGGCGCACTGGCAGCGCGGTTGCACGGTCCGTCGAGTGCGTCCGATGACGAAGAAATTCCACGCAGTCCCGTTGCGGACCTTAATGTGTGAGGCGGCGGTTCTCGCGCTGACGTTGACTCTGTCAGCGCCAACGCCGCAGGCGCAGCCCATTCCGCCAGCCTACGAGTTCAACGATTCGCACTTCCACCTGACGAACTACGTGCAACGGGGCATCGACATCCACCAGTTCCTTCACATCATGGGAGGCCGCGTCGGCCGATCGGCGCTCTTCGGCATCCCGCTGCAGCAGGAATGGTCGTACGCCAACTCGGGCGACTTCGCGCCGACGTACTACCTGCAGAGCGACGCTCCGCTCTATTACTACTCGTTCACCGACGCCTACATCGCGAGCGTCTATTTGTCGCTGTCGAAACAGGAACAGGCACGCTTCGACCCGATGATCACCGGATTCAACCCGGCCGACATGTACGCGGTCGATCACATTCGTCGCGTGCTGCAGATGTATCCAGGCGTGTTCTCGGGCATCGGCGAATTCACCATTCATAAGGAGTTCGTCTCAGCGAAGGTCGCTGGAGACGCGGCGAGCCTGACCAATCCGGCGCTCGATCGCATCTTCGACTTCGCGGCCGACGTCGGTCTCGTCCTTCTCATCCACAACGACATCGACGTGCCCTTCGCAAAGCCAGACGACGAGCCCGCTTACCTCACGCAGATGAAGGCGCTTCTCACACGACATCCGAGGACGACGGTCATCTGGGCCCATATCGGCCTCGGGCGCGTCGTCCGCCCTGTGCAAGCCTCGCCGGGAGCAGCGGTTCGGCATCCGGCGCAAGTAGAGATGGTCGAGACGATGCTGACCGACCAGGAGTTCAGCCACGTGAACTTCGACATTTCATGGGACGAGGTGGCCAAGTATGCCGTGGCCTCACCGGAATCGATCGCTCGCGTGGCCGGCATGCTCAACAAGTATCCGGATCGATTCCTGTTCGGCACCGACACGGTGGCGCCTGCAGACGCACGTGCGTACTACGCCGTGTACGACATGTGGGACCCGATCTGGAGCCGGCTGACAAGCGACGCGAGCTTCAAGATTCGCAAAGGCAACTATGAGCGGATCTTCGATGCCGCGCGACAGCGGGTTCGGGCATGGGAGAAAGCGAACGTCAAGTGACCGCCCGATTCGGCGGCGAGAAGGAATCAAAGTAACAGGAGAGTAGACATGAAGCAGAAAGTGCTGTTGTTCCGGCAGAGAGCCTGGCTGCCGACCACGATGACCATCGCCCTTGTCGGCGGGCTCGCGCTCTTCGCCCAGCAAGCGACGGCAACCGATCCGCAAACCGCGGTCAACAACGCGTTCAATCAGTTCAAGACACTGAAGGAAGGTAAGAACGCCGACTACATTCCCGCGCTGGCCAAAGTGGACCCGAACCTGTTCGGGATCGTCCTGGTCACCGCCGACGGCAAGGTGTACACGGCCGGTGACGTCAAGACAGAGGTGTCGATTCAGTCAATCTCCAAGGTCTTCACGATGGCCGAGGTCGTCCAGGAGCAAGGCCCTGACTCGATCGAGAAGCGTATCGGCGTGGATGCGACCGGCGCACGGTTCAACTCGATCATTGCGGTCGAAGCGGTCAAGACCGTCGTAGGCACCGGTGCACCCGAAATGAACCCGCTCGTCAATCCCGGAGCCATCTCCGCGACAAGTATGGTTCAAGGGGCGACGCCCGACGAGGTCTGGCGGAAGATCATCGGAATGTATAGCGCCGCCGCGGGCCGGCCGCTGAGCGTGCTCCAGGACGTCTACAAGTCCGAGGCAGACACCAATCAGCGCAACCAGGCCATCGGGGCGTTGATGTACGCCTACGGCTACATCAAGACCAACTGGCAGCAGGCCGTCGATCTCTACACACGGCAGTGCGCGGTCGGCGTCAATGCGAACGATCTCGCGACGATGGCCGCCACGCTCGCCGCAGGCGGCAGGAACCCGCTTACGGGTAAGCAGGTGATCGACCAGAAGAACGTGCCCGGGATCCTGGCCGTGATGGCGACCGCGGGGCTGTATGACGATTCCGGCAAATGGCTGTACCAGACGGGGCTGCCGGGCAAGAGCGGGGTCGGCGGTGGGATCATTGCGGTGTCGCCCGGTAAGTTCGGCATCGCCGTCATCTCCCCACCGCTCGACGACGCAGGGAACAGCGTGCGCGCGCAGCGGGCGATTACGTCGATCTCGAACGCGCTCGGCGGCAACCCGTACGCCGTGGGTCCGGAAGACATTCAGCGTCTTCGGGAAACGCCAACCGCAACAGGCGGCAAGCGATAACCGGACCCCCAGGGTCGAGCGGGTGGCCCGCGCGCCACTCGCTCTTCGTCTTGCTGCTGATCCTGCTGACCAACGCCCATCGTCCGGGTGCACACAACCGTCTGCGCTCATTGCCGCCCGTCATGAAACACACCTCGCGCAGCATTTGGTCGCTGGTCGTCCTCGTGACTCTCTGGTCGACGAGCCCCGTCTTCGGCCAGAGTATCCAGAGTCTGGCATCCGCCGACGGAGTCGATGCCAAAGCCGGTTCAGACACACGACAAGCGACCGTCATCGTCGACGGCCAGCCGCTCTTTGTCGTCCGGGGCGTCTCGGCCTATCCCGCCGTACGTCGCGCAGGAGAGATCGCAGATCGGATCAGGTCGGTCGCAGCGAACAAGGCGATCGCCACCTCGTCGATGACCGTCGAGGACCAGTCTGGAGCGACATGGATTCTGGCGGGCGGCAGTCGAATCATGGCAGTGACCGACGAGGATGCCTCCCTCGAATCGGCAAACCGTCGCCTGATGGCGCAGGTGTTCAGCGCAAAGATCGCGGAAGCCATCGATGCGTACCGGAAGGACCGCGAGCCGGCCGTGCTGTTGCGGCACGGCCTCTTCGCCTTTGGAGCGACGCTGGTTCTGCTCGGCGCCATCTACCTCGTAGTCCGGATTGGCCGACGACTCCAAGAAGGTGTCGAGCGGAAGTACAGAGGACGGATTCACGATCTCACCATCCTGAGTTTTCCCATCGTCAAGGCCGAGCACGTCTGGCAGTTGTTCTCGGGACTCCTCCGTTTTGCGACGGGGATCGCCATCCTCCTCATGGCGCTGGTCCATCTCCGATACACGCTCGGGCTGTTTCCCTGGACACGGGGGACGGCGACGCAGCTGTTCGCCATCGCGATCGAACCGCTGCGGCAGATGGTTCTGGCTCTTGCCTGGATCGTCCCGGATGTTGCGTTTCTCGCGTGTCTGTTCGTCGTGACGCGCTACGTGCTGAAACTGGTTGCGCTCTTTTTCGACAGCGTCGCCACCGGCAGGGTGAAGCTGCAGCACTTCGATGCGGAGTGGGCGCTGCCGACGTATCGACTCGTACGGGTGCTGATCGTCGCGTTCGCGCTCGTCGTGGCGTACCCGTACATTCCCGGATCGGAGACCGACGCCTTCAAAGGCATCTCGGTGTTCATCGGCGTCGTCATTTCACTCGGCTCGTCGTCTCTGATAGGCAATCTCATCGCCGGGTACAGCATGACGTATCGTCGCGCCTTCAAGCTCGGTGACAGGGTCAAAATCGGCGAACACGTCGGCGAAGTCATCGAGATGCGACTGCTCGCGACGCACCTCCGCACGCCCAAAAACGAAGAGGTCATCATTCCAAACGCGACGAGCGTGACCTCGGACGTCGTGAACTTCAGCACGATGGCCAGGAACCGTGGCCTCATTTTGCACACGACTGTGGGAGTCGGGTACGAGACGCCCTGGCGACAAGTCGAGGCGATGCTGCTCGAGGCTGCCTCGCGCACGCCCGGGCTGCTGCCGGACCACCCGCCCTTCGTGCTGCAGCTCGCGCTCGCCACGTTCAACGTCGTCTACGAGCTCAACGTGTACAGCAACAGGGCCGAGCGCGTGCGTCTGCTGTACTCAGAGCTGCACCGCAACATCCTCGATGTCTTCAACGAGTACGGCGTGCAGATCATGACGCCCGCATACGAGGGAGATCCACGCGACAGCAAGGTGGTGCCGAAGGAACGATGGTACGCGCCTCCTGCCCGGCCGCCGGCGGCGCCGGGCCGGCCGCTGCTCGTGCCGAAGGCGTCGTCGTGAGCCTCTGGCTCCTCATGCTGTACTGATTGTCGAACTCGGTCATCCCACGGCTTCGAGCCATGCATGCGCGTCACGCAGCACAAGAACGGCCCTGCGCGCAAGTTCCTTCCCTCGCTGCGTGGTCGTCAGCTCGTGATCTCGATCGTCAGCGTAGAAGAGGTGTTGGAAGGCGCGGCCGACGAAGCCGCAGCGTTCGCGTCATTGCAACGGTTTGCGATTCAAGGATTGCACTTCGCACAGGCGCGGCGGTGCGCCCTGCTGCAGCGTCGCGCATCGGGCCGGATGGGCGACAATGACGCATGGCTCGTGGCTACCGCCGACTCGCTTAATGCTGACGTCGTCGGAGCGGATCGTGCCACGTTCGAGCGATTGGGTGCACGTTACCTCCGCTTCCGCTAGTGGCGCCGGCCCAGGCCGAGGAAGGCCCACCAATCCACAAGACCCGCGTCCACCAACCTTCGCTCCCCGTCCACCGAAGGTTGTCCGCTATTGCATCACGAAGCGACGCGAGACGGACGTCATGTCAGCGCCGACCTATCGAATGGTCGCGCCCGAAAGGTCGGACTCAATGGTGTCGATCTGATAATTTGCCCAGCGCAGATCGGCTTCGGCGAAGTTGGCGTCCTTGAACGCGGCGCCCGTCAGGTCCGCATCGCAGAACACCACACGGCGCAGGTTCGCCCCATCAAAGATCGCATCCCGGAGATCGCTGTGCTGAAAGGTCCCCCACCGCAGCGTGGCCCCGCGGAAGGTTGCTCCGCGCAGCTTCGAGCTGCGGAGATTGGCGTAATCCATCTGTGCGCCGTCGAAGCGAGAGCCCACGAGATTGCAGCCTTCGAGCCAGGACCGCCGCAGATCCGCGCCCTCGAAGTTGACGCCCGCGAGATTGCTCCACGCGAGGTTGGCTTCGAACAGATTCGCGCCATGCAGGTCGGCGCCCGCGAGATCGCAGCCCTCGAGGTTCACACCTTGCAGCGTGATCGCCTCGTCCGGGTGCGCCGCGCGGTATTCGTTGAACGCCCGGGGCGACTCGACGAGCAGCGCTGCGAGGTCGACGGGTGTGGTCAGCATCTACGCGAGCGAGAGCAGCGCCCTCTTTACGATCGCCTGTGTCAGCGGCACCTTGTACGCGTTCTTCGCGAGCGGCCGTGCACCATCGACCGCGGCCACGCCTGCCGCCGCGGCGCTCAACTCGTTCAGCGGCTTGCCCGTCAACGCCGCCTCCGCTTTGGCTGCCCGGTAAGGGACGGGCGCGACGCCGCCGAGAACGATGCGCGCCTCGGTCACGACACCGTCCTTGACGGTGACCATGGCGGCGACGCTGCAGAGCGCGAAATCCCAGACCTCACGCACCATCTCCTTGATATAGATCGCCTTCGATCCTGCAGGGGCGTTTGGCACGTCGATGGCCGTCAGGATCTCGTTCGGCAGCAACACGTTTTCCCGGCGGACATCCTCGCGGGGGGTCACGAAGAATTTCTCCATCGGGACCATCCGTTCCCGTGAGCCGCTCGAGATGCGCGCCGTCGCGCCAAGCGCGACGAGGGCGGGTGCCGCATCGGACGGGTGAACGATGTATGAGGGTCCTCCCTGCAGAATCGCGTGATAGTCGTTTTCGCCCGCCGCCGAGAAGCAGGTGTTACCGCCATGCTTGTAACAGGGAAACTTGTTCCGGTAGTACCAGCACCGCGGGCGCTGACACAAGTTGCCGCCGATCGTGCCCATGTTGCGGATTTGCGGCGTCCCGATCTTGCCGGCGGCCATCGCGAGCAGCGGGGTCCGCTCCTGGACCATCGGGTTCTCGACGACGTCCGCGAGCAGCGTCGCGGCGCCGATGCGCAGTCCGCCCGCTGATGCCCGAACTCCCTGGAGATCTGCGAGGTGTCTGATCGACACCAGGCGCTCGGGAGCCGCGAGATTGTCTTTCATCTCGCCGAGGAGGTCGGTGCCGCCGGCGATCACCGCGATCTTGCCGTGCTCCTTCCCCAATTGGGACGCAGCGTCCTTGAGGGTCGCGGGCCGGATGTAGATGAAGTTATCCATCATGGTCTCGCTCCCTGCTAAACGGTGCGGCTCGCGCCCGGCCGCGGCTCGTTCAACGCGCGCAGGATTTTCGCGCGGGTAAACGGCACTTCGCGGAGACGCACGCCGATCGCGTTGTAGATCGCGTTGGCCACTGCGGCCATCCCCGGGTGACACGGGTTCTCGCCAAGCCCCTTGCCACCGAACGGGCCCGTCGTGCCTTCGTTCGGCACGATGACCGCCTCAATCACCCGCGGATCGAAATCGAGCGCGGTCGGCGGCTTCAAATCGACGAAGCTCCCAGTGAGGCAGCTGCCGGTCCGCTCATCGAAGCGCATCTCCTCGCCCTGCGTCAGCGCCAGTCCCTGGATCGTGCCTCCCTCTATCTGGTTTTCGACAATGGTCACGTTGATGGGACGACCCACGTCATGCGCCGAGATGTACTTGAGGATGTGAACCTTGCCGGTCTCCTTGTCGACTTCCACTTCGACGAAGTGCGCGCCCGATGTGCGCTCGACGTCGATGCCGGTCTGCAGCGCGGCAGTCGCGCCGTCGCCGCTGACGCTGCGGCCTCGCCGCTGCATCACCTCGGCGAGCTTCACCTGGCGAGATGGGTCTGCTGTCACCCGAATGACGGAATCGCGAATCTCGAGATCCGCAGGCGCCGCGTTGTTCAACACCGGGCCCGCAGCCGCGAGAATCTGCTGCAGGCACGCGCGGGCGGCAACTTCGACGGCGCGTCCTGTGCCCTGGAGCGTCCGGTTCCCATAACTGCCGCCGTCATACGGTGCGACCTCGGTATCGCCCGCCGTCGTCCTGAACATCGACAGCGGTATGCCGAGCACCTCGCTCGCAATCATCGCAAGCGTCGTGCGACTGCCCTGGCCGATGTCTGTCGACGCGAAGAAGACATGGGCCGAACCATCGAGGTTGACCTTGACTGAGGCGCCGGCAAGTCCAGCGCCGCCTCCGCGTTCCGTGCACGCGATCCCAATCCCCCGTGCCATCGGTCCAGTCGGAGAGCCGGCGACGGCATTGCGGCGATTCCACTGGATGCGCGAGGCACCTTCCTGGATGCACTTGTCGAGCACCTGCGCGACGAGGCGGCCGTCTTCGGTCCCGCTCGCGCCGCGCGCAATCGGGTCGCCGTTCCGCTTGATGTTCTTCAGGCGGAACTCCATGGGATCCCAACCCATTTCGATGGCGGCCTCGTCCATCGCCGACTCGATGGCGAACGTCTCCTGCGGGTCACCAACGCCGCGCGTCGGGCCGGTGTTCGGAACGTTGGTGTGCACGCGGTACTGGACCGTGCGCAGGTTGGGCGACTTGTACATGTGCGTGGACTGGGTACCGAGACCACCCAGGCGCGTGTGGTACGCCCCCTGGTTGATGTACGCCTTCACATCCATTGCGTGCAGCGTCATGTCGTTCTTGACGCCGACTCTCACGTAGATCCGGGTCTCGAACCGCGTGTTGGAATCGAGAATCTCTTCCTCGCGCGTGTACTGCAGCTTCACGGGGAGCCGCGCCTTCCGCGCCAGCATCGCCGCGAGCGCTTCGTCGGTGTGCGGCGCGCTCTTTGTACCGAAGCCGCCGCCGACGTAGCTCGAAATGACGCGCACGTTCGCATCGGGCACGTTGAACATTGCCGTGAGGCTGCCGTGCACGCGGAACGGGGCCTGCGTCGATGCCCACAGCGTCAGGTGATCCCCATCCCACTGCGCCACGCACGCGCGCGGCTCCATCCCACCGCTCCACATCGTCGGGCAGTGGTAGACACGCTCGATGACCTTGTCAGATTCCCTCAGGCCCTGTTCGACGTCTCCCCGCGTGAGCGTTCGCGGCTGCCCTTCGAGGTTGCCGTCTTGAAAGAGCTGCGGCGCGCCGGGCTTGAGCGCCTCTTCAGGATCGAGCACGAACGGCAACGGTTCGTACTGAACCGCAATGAGTTTCATGGCCTTATCAGCCGTTTCCGCGTCGACGGCCGCGAGCGCCGCGACCGCCTCGCCCTGGAAGCGGACGCGATCATTCAGCGCGTACTGACGGCTGCCAAAAATCATGACCTTGGGCGCGTCCTTGTACGTGATCACGGCGCGGACGCCCGGAACTGCCTCCGCCTTGCTGGTATCGATGCCGGTGATGTTCGCGTGTGGCCGCGTGCTGCGCAGCACCCGCGCCACCAGCATCCCGGGAAGGTCGATGTCGCCCGTGTACTTTGCTCGGCCGGTGACGCGCTCGACCGCGTCGATGTTCGGGCCTCGCTTGCCGACGACGTTCAGGGGGCCACCGGCGATTGTGTTCTGCTGAGCCATCGTGACCTCTACGCGCGCATCAGACGGGACGCGGCCATGACGGATTCAAGAATCTTTTTGTACGCGGCGCATCGGCACATGTTGCCGCTCAACGCGAGGCGCGCCTGGTCCTCCGTCGGGTTCGGTGTCCGATCGAGGAAGACCTTCGTGCTCATCATCTGGCCCGGCGTGCAGAAGCCGCACTGGAAGCCGCTGTGCTCGATGAACGCCTGCTGGATCGGATGCAGCTTGTCGTCTGCGGCAAGGCCCTCGACCGTCAGGACCTCGCCTCCCGTCACTTCGACGGCCAGCGTCGTGCACGAGTAGACGTTGCGGCCATTGAGGATGACGGTACATGCGCCGCATTGCAGCCGGTCGCAGCCCATCTTCGTCCCGGTAAGCTTCAGGTCCTCGCGCAGGAACTGGAGCAGCGTCGTGTGATTGGGAATGTCTTTCCGATACGCGACGCCGTTAACGTTCAGCGCAACGTTTGAGTGTCGCGGATCCGGTTCGACGGCGTCAGGAAGCTGCGCTTCGCCAACGGCGGGAATCAGCGCAGCAGAGAGCGCGCCCGTCGCGATGGCGCCTCCCTTCAGGAACGCGCGGCGCGAAACCGACAGCTCTGATTTATCCCGATCTTCGCTTGCCAATCTGCACCCCCCAGTGTGTTGTCAAACAGTCTTCCGGAACCTGCGAGAAGGTGAGTACCGGTCTGGCTTCGAAGCCCGGACGCAACCCGTCGCAAATTGTAACTCCACGAGCTCCTTCAGCCACCGCTAATCCCATAATAAGATGGCACAACGCAGCGGGGCTTCAGGAGCTCGCCGCCTCTCCGCGAGCGTCAATGTGCGATCAGCCGTTTGCATGTCGAGGACTGCGTAGCGAGCCGCCGGACAACCGAGAATGAGCGAATACGCCCCCACAATCAATTTCACTCGCGGCGTCCCCGCGAATGAGTCATTTCCGATCGACGACCTGGTCGACGCGGCGCGTGAAGCTCTGAAGACGAACGGGCCGGCGATGCTGCAGTACGGGCCTTCGGCCGGCTTTCTGCCGCTCCGCGAATGGCTCGCCAACTGGCAGGGCGTGAGCCCTGGCCACATCCTGACCGGCAACGGGTCACTGCAGCTGATCGAGTTTCTCTGCCTGCACCTGTTGGAGAAGGGTGACGCTGTATTTACCGAAGCGCCTACGTACGACCGCACCATCGCGTTGCTTCGCCGCCACCATGCGAACGTGGTCGGCATTCCTCTCGAGGCTGACGGTCCCGACATCGGAGCGCTCGAGCGCGCGCTGACGAGGCGCGTGCCGAAATTTTTCTACGTCATCCCGGACTTCCAGAATCCGGCCGGCGTGACGTGCTCGGGAGCCAAGCGCCGGCATATCGTGGAGCTCGCGAGGCGTCACGGCTTCCTGCTCGTCGAGGACGCACCGTACCGCCTGCTTCGGTATCGCGGCAATGAGGAGCCGACGCTTTACGAACTCGGGCCGGATCGCACGCTCCATATGAGCTCCTTTACAAAGCTCATTGCTCCAGGCGTGCGCACCGGCTTCATGATTGGAGAGGCGGCGCTGATAAGCGCTCTCGCCAAGGTGGCGGAGGATACCTACATCTCCCCTGGCTACCTCGCGCAGGGAATCACACTCGAATGGTGTCGCCGAGGATTGCTCTTGCCCCAGATCGAGCACCTGAAAAGGCTGTACGCCCCACGTCTCGAGGCGTGCCTCGCCAGTCTCGACGCGTGCATGCCTGACGCGATACCGACTCGCCCTGAGGGTGGGTTCTTCGTGTCGCTGATGCTCCCGGACGGAGTGCTCACGACTGCAGTACGAGCACAGGCTGCCGCGCGAGGGCTCAACCTTGCTGACGGGCTGGCCTTCTTCCCTGAAGGAGGTGGCGAGCGATTCCTCCGCCTGCCGTTTTGCGCGCTGTCGCCGACGGAGATCAACGAGGGAATCCGGCGTCTGGCGGAGAGCGTCCGGGCGGCGCACTAAGCCGTCACAGGTGTCCTTTTCGCAGTCGTCACATGAAACAAGAGGCAGTGGTTCATATCCAGACGCAAAAAGGGCAGCCCCGGAGGGCTGCCCTTTTTGGTGCCTCGCACAGTAGCGCCGGAGCGCCGGTTACGAGGGCTTCTTGAGCCCCGCCAGCAGCATCTGGATCATCTGCATGTATTGCTGGTCGGATGAGGAATACGTCTTCGAATAGTCGTCCTCGGTAATCTTCGCCTTCTTCCAGTCACCGTCGAAGTTGTAAGTCTTCCCTCCGACGTCGACCGTGTCGTAGACGCTACCGTCCTTCTTGAACCGCAGGCCGTTGGCACCAAGATCCGAGACGAACATCTTACTCTGCGGCAGCGAAGCGCTGTTCAATTCAATGTAGACGTCGCGGTAGTTCTTCTGATCGAGGAGCGAATCAGCGCGCCACGGCGTGTCGAACTTCGCGGTGACAACGAGCAGCTGGCTGCCGGGGAAATAGAGTACCCCGACATACTCGTTGGGCGACCCTCCCTTGACGGCGAAGCTATCGAGCTTCATCGAGTCGAGCATCTTGACGAGCTCCGTGACCGACGTCGCCGACTTTGAGTCCTGGGCCGTTGCCACGGCTGGTGCCAGCACCAGCACCGCAGCGAGGGCGATACCACGCAACCGATGAATCGTAAGCGTCATGGTTCCCCCTGCAATGGAATGTACGAGCGACTTGTATCACCAGCGATGGCTGGCGTCAATCAAGAGCTGGCGTGATGGTAGGGATCGGGGATCAGAGATCGGGGATCCGGGTTATTCCCTTCTAACCGATGAACAGAGCGTCTTCTTCCTCGGAATGCCCGGCGCCCCGGCGCGATGTCCGGCGCAACTCCTGGATCGCGGAAAGTGCCGCTTTCAGCCCATTCAGGAAGGCCAATCCCCTGCCCGCCGGGCCAAGGAGATTGGGCACGGCGGCCATCACCTGCTCGGCGCGACGGCTCACGTCCGCAAACATGCGGTCGGCTCGCTCCATCTGCATCGCCGCAAGGTTGGCCGCCCGCGCGGCATCCGCAGTGATGTTCTGCAGATTGTGGACGACTGGGCGCAGATCCTGTTCGATCCGATCGGCCGCCCGGCCGATTCGGCGCGCGGCCGACATCGCGAAGACGATGGCCGCAACCTGTATCACGGCCATCACGACGACGGCGACGGCGATGATGCCCAGGAACAGGTTGGTCACGACTCCGGCTCCGCTGCCGCCCTGAACTGGCGCGCGGCGTCAACCACCTTTTCGCGCCCCTCGCGTGCGCGCTGGCCGAGGTACTCGCGTGTGTCATCGCCTGTCGCCGGCGCGTACAGCAATGCCACCGCCGCACCCGCCACGGCGCCGGCGATGAACGCCAGCAGTACGGCGCCCGCGCCGAGACCCTCGTCTTTCGCCATCAGAAGATACTCACTCTCACGTTCAAGTACTTTTTCGGATCGGCGCGGATATCCTTCACGAGTCCACGCACCTCGGTCACAGCACCATTCATGTTCTCATACAACTGCTTGTCGTGCAGCAACTGGCCGGCGGTGCCTTCGCCCTGGTTGAGGGATGCCGTCAGCTTGTCGAGACGATCCGCCATCGAGTTGAGACGGTTGTACAACTCCGAGTCGGTCACCAGCTTTCCGGCCGTGCCTTCGCCCTTGTTGATGCGTCCGGTGATCGCATCAAGATTCGTGGTGGCGGACGTCACCGACTTGCTGAACGCATCGTCGTTGACCAGCCGCCCGAGGCTTCCCTCGCCGTTGCGAATCCGGGCCGTCACCATTTCGAGATTGGCAAGCGAACGCTCCAGCGACTGGGCCGCCGCGGGGTTGGTCGCCAGGCGGCCCAGGGTGCCGCGGCCTTCAGTCAGACCCCGTGTCACCGATTCCGCAGCGTCGGCGAAACTTTGCAACTCGCGATAGAGCGAGTCGTCGGTGACGAACTTCCCGAGCGTGCCCTTCCCCTGCCGGATGTCCTGCAGGAGCGCCGTCGTCTGCTCCAGCCCTCTGGTCGCCTCCTCGGCCGCCGTCGCCAGCGAACCAGGCGCGCGGCCGCTGCGCACGTAACCCCACTCTGGAATCGGCGTGCCGTTGCTATTGGGGGTGATGTCGACGGCGCCCTCGCCGAGCAGCGACACCGACCCCAGCGCGGCGGTCGATTGGTCGGTGATCCGCGGCTGCTGCTCTTTGCTGACCTCCATCGTCACTTCCACCTTGTCGCCGACGAAGTCGAGCTCCGTCACCGAGCCGACTTCCACGCCGGCGATCCGGACCGGCGCGCCCTCTTTCAGGCCCGCGATGTTCGGGAACACGGCTTTGATCGAATAGCGCTGCCAGAAAAAGCCCCCCGATCCGCTCACCATGAAGATGAGGAAAGAGGCAATCACGAGGGCGATAACGGCGACCAGTCCGATCTTCAACTCCGACCAGGCCAACGAACGCGTGCGCGGCATTGCTTACATCCTCTATGACAGGAAGGTCCGGATGTAGGGATCGGTCGAGGCGCGGAGCTCCGCCGCGTTTCCCTCGAACAGGACCCCTCCATCTTTCAACATGATGAACTCGGCCTCGTCGCATTTCTTCGGGTCGGCCGACACAATCTCAATCTTTGCACCCTCGCGCACCGCCTCGTGCGTCGCCACGAGAAACGCGTCGCGCAGCTGGTGCGTCACGACGATCGAGCTGACGTTCTCGAGGTCCCGCAGCTTGATGATCTCTTCGTCGACGGTCGTCGCGGTAATCGGATCGAGTCCAGTGGTCGCTTCGTCGTAGAGCAGCGTCGGCGGCTTGTACGCCATCGCGCGGGCGATCGCGACGCGGCGGCGCTGTCCGCCTGACAACGCCGACGGCATGCTGTCGATGTACTCCGTCAGCCGGACGAACCCCAGCACCTCCTCGACGCGGCGGCGCACCCCATCCAGCGGCATGTCGGTCTCCTCGTAAAGCTTATAGCCAACGTTTTCCGCGACGGTGAGCGAATCGAACAGGGCGCCCTCCTGGAAGACCATCCCAAGATGATCGCGGACCTTCATCATCTCGCTCTCGGACATGTTGTCCACGCGCGCGCCATGCACCCAGATCTGGCCGGCATCGGGCTTGAGCAGGCCCACGATGAGCTTCAAAATCGTCGACTTCCCCGATCCGCTCGCGCCCAGGATGATCTTGGTGTGTCCTGGCAACAGGGAAAAGCTCACGTCTTCCAGCACGACATTCTCGTCGAACGCCAGCGACACCTTGTCGAAGACGACGGCGGGCCCGTCGTGCGAGGAACGCTGTTCGAGCACGGTTCTCGGGCTGGTGTCGGTGGCCATCAATACAACAGCGTAAACAAGAGGCGCGTCACGAAGAAATCGACCGCGATCACCGCGACCGACGCAGCCACCACCGCGTTGGTCGTCGCACGCCCAACGCCCTGTGTGCCGCCCTTGGTCCGCAGTCCCACGTGACAGCCAATCGTCACGATGACGTAGCCGAGGAAGAACGGCTTGATGATGCCCATCCAGACGTCCTGGAGGTACAAAGCCTCGGTGATCGACGTCCAGTAGAGGCCCGACGCCACGCGGAGCTGGTATACGGCGATAATCCAGCCGCCAAGGATGCCCACTGTGTCGGCGATCACCGTCAACACGGGGGCCATGAAAAATCCCGCGAGCACGCGCGGCACCACGAGCTTGCGCACCGGATCCGTCCCGAGCGCGCGCAGCGCGTTAATCTGATCGGTGACGACCATCGACCCGAGCTCGGCGGCGATTCCCGACCCGATGCGCCCGGCGAGCATCAGGCCCGTGAGCACGGGACCGAGCTCCTTGATCATCGAGGCGCTGACCAGGCGGCCGACAAACGGCCGCGCGCCAAACTGATCGAGGGTAATGCCGCTCTGCAGCGCCAGCACCGCACCCGTGAAAAACCCGGTGAGCAGTACCACAGTGAGCGACCCGATGCCGATCTGATCGAACTGCTCGACGACGTCATGAAAATAGAACGGGCGAGAAACGATGGCGCGCATCGTCGCCACCTGCAGACGGAGGTACTCCTGGACCTCGAGAACGGCGCCTTTGATCCAGTTTTCGAGAAGGCTCAGCACCACATCACCGCCCAGCCGGAAGGCTCGTCAGCCCCAGCTCCCGGCTGCGCAGCGATTTCACGGTATCGCGGATCGAGGCGGCGCGCTCGAAGTCGAGGTTCGCGGCGGCGCTCTTCATCTCCACCTCGAGCCGCGCGATCTCCGCATCGATCTCGGCCTGCGTCCGGAAGTGGTCGTGAGGCTCCCGGATCGCCGGCGCCGTCGAATAGTCGCGCTCGTACACGCTCGACATCACATCCTCGATCGCCCGCACCACCGACTCCGGCGTGATCCCGTGCTCCTCGTTGTAGGCCGCCTGGAGCGCGCGGCGCCGCTCGGTCTCTGAAATCGCCGACTTCATCGATGCCGTCATCGTTTCGGCGTACATGATGACGCGCCCGCTGACGTTTCGCGCAGCTCGTCCGGAAGTCTGGATCAGCGAGCCGCTCGAACGGAGAAAGCCTTCCTTGTCGGCGTCGAGAATAGCGACCAGAGAGACTTCCGGCAGGTCGAGCCCTTCCCGCAGGAGGTTGATACCGACCAGCACGTCGAACGTCCCGCGACGAAGATCACGCAGGATCTCGATGCGCTCGAGCGTGTCGATGTCCGAATGGAGGTAGCGGACTTTGACGCCCAGTTCCTGGTAATAGGTGGTCAGGTCTTCCGCCATCCGTTTCGTGAGCGTGGTCACCAGCACGCGCTCCTTGCGCGCCGCGCGATCGCGAATCTCCTTCAACAGATCGTCCACCTGCCCGCGGACGGGCCGCACTTCGATCGGCGGATCCATGAGGCCGGTCGGCCGAATCACCTGCTCCACCACGACACCGCCCGCCTTGGAGAGCTCGTACGGGCCAGGCGTCGCGGAGACGAACACCACCTGGTGCACCCGCTCTTCCCACTCCGCGAAGTTCAGCGGACGGTTATCGAGCGCCGATGGCAGCCGGAAACCGTACGCGACAAGGACCTCCTTGCGCGATCGATCGCCGGCATACATGCCGCGCGTCTGCGGCACGGTCTGGTGGCTCTCGTCGACGATCACCAACGCATCCTCCGGCAGGTAGTCGAGCAACGTTGGAGGCGGGTCACCCGGCATGCGCCCGGTCAAGTGGCGCGCGTAGTTCTCGATCCCGTGGCAGTACCCGATTTCTTTGATCATCTCGAGGTCGAACATCGTCCGCTGATGGAGACGCTGCGCCTCGAGGAGCTTCCCTTCCGATTCGAGCTGCCCGCGAAACCACTCGAGCTCCTGCTTGATCGTCTCTACCGCGACTTTCGTGCGATCGCGCGACGTGACGAAATGCGACTTGGGATACACGGCAATCTTGTCGAGCCGGCGAATGACCTTGCCGGTGAGCGCATCGAACCATGCGAGCTCGTCGACCTCGTCGCCGAACAACCCGATGCGCAGCGCATGTTCTTCGTACGACGGCACGACCTCGACGATGTCGCCCCGCACGCGGAAGGTGCCACGCCCGAACTCCGTGTCGTTGCGCTCGTACTGGATCTCGACGAGCTTGCGCAGGATCTGATCGCGATCGATCCGCTGGCCGACCTCGAGCGGCAGCAGCATGCCGTAGTAAGCCTCGGGCGATCCGAGACCGTAGATACACGACACGCTGGCGACGATGATGACGTCGCGGCGCTCGAAGAGCGACCGCGTCGCCGAGAGGCGCATGCGGTCAATCTCGTCGTTGATCGTTGCTTCCTTCTCGATGTACGAGTCCGTGGCGGGGACGTACGCCTCCGGCTGGTAGTAGTCGTAGTAGCTGACGAAGTATTCGACGGCGTTAGTCGGAAAGAAGCGCTTGAATTCCTGGTAGAGCTGCGCCGCGAGCGTCTTGTTGTGCGCCATGACGAGCGTTGGCCGGTTCACCGAGGCAATCACCTGCGCCATCGTGAACGTCTTGCCGGAGCCGGTGACGCCAAGCAGCACCTGGTGCCGATCGCCGCGGTTCAATCCCTCGATGAGCTCGGGGATCGCCCGCACCTGGTCGCCGGCCACCTCGAAGTCGCTGACGAGGCTGAAGCGATCGTGAACTGACGGCATGGCTAGACTGCGCGCTCGATCATGGCGTAGCGAAACCATGATCGTACCACGTGACAACTCCCAATTCCCAAGGAGTAACTCCCATCTAGCAATTCCCAACTCCCAAGGGGAGTACACGTCGCATCTTCTTGGGAGTTGGAGGTTGGGAGTTGGGCGTTTATTTGGTTTTTGACGGAGGTTCCTGATAGGGAGCGAAGTAGCCGCGCCGACTGAGGACCTTCATGCCCTTGAGATCCGGCCTGGTGACCTTGATCTCAACCTTGCGCCACGCGCCATCCTGCTTTGTGTTCGTGGACGAATACGCGAGGCTGTATTGCGCGCGGATCTGGGCCACGACTTTTTCGTACGCGGCATCGATGTCCTTCATGGACGTCGGGAAAAACGCCTGGCCGCCGGTGGCTTCGGCCATCTGGCTGAGGCGCGCGCGTTCCTCGATCCTGCCGCGCGAGTGCTCGAGGAAGCCTACCGAGTAGACCGTCGCATCCGACGCGCGGATCAGCGTCATCAGGTCGCCAAAGCTAATCGTGCTGCGCGTGTCGCCGCCGTCGGTGTAGAGCACGAGGATCTTGCGCCCGTCATCTTCGGATGCGCCATCCAGGTACACGCCCATCGCGTCGTACAGCGCCGTGTTGCCGTCGGGCGTGCGCCCGCGGATCCGTTCCACCATCCGGGCGAAATCCTTCTGGCCGTACTTCGCCACGCGTACCTCGGTGGCGAAGTCGACGAGCGTCATGTCCTTGGCTTCGCTGAGGGTGTTGAGGAACTTGACGGCGGCGGAGCGCGACAGCTTGATGTCTTCCGTCATGCTGCCGCTGGTATCGAACAGCAGGCCGACGTGCATCTCCGGGCCGCTCTCCAGATCGGTGCCGCGTGCGAAGTACTTCACCGTCTGCTTCTGGCCGTCTTCGGTGACCTCAAAGTCTTCAGCCGTCAGATCGGCGAGGAACTCGCCCTTCTTGTCGACGACGGTGACGCCGAAGGTGGTGAGGTCGATGCCCGTGCGGAACGTCGGCGTCTGCGCGGCAAGCGTCGTCATCGTGAACGCCACGGTCGCCGCCAACGCGAAGATGCCCTTCGTCATCGAACCCCCCGATCCTACACCGGCTCAAAACCCGCGGTACACGATGATTCGCGCCGCCTGTGTGCCTCGTCCGCCGTCCTGCCGACGCCCCTGAAACCCGTAACCCCACTCGACCGACCACAGCGAGCGAAAGGGACCGGCCGATTCGAGGCCGGCGCCGACGCCAGGATAGCCCCGCGGGCGAGGCCCCCAGCCTGGATCGCGAACGAGCGCCATGTCTCCAAACACGTCGATCCGCCATCCGTGCCAGGACCATGCCGTTGCGCTCCGAAGAAGCGCGCCGTGGTCGTAACGGATTGATGCGGTTGGATAGCCGTGAAGCGTGTTGTCGAAGCTGTCGACCCCGTACCGGCTGAAGCGATCGAGGTCGTGCCCCGCCATCCATGCCAGCTCGACACGGGAGCTCACCGCCGTGCGTAGCGCGAGGGTGCGGCTGATCGTCGCGCCGTATCGCTGGTAATCGCGGGTGGCCGCATTGAACGCCCCCGGCAAACCCCACAGTCCCCATGCCTGCCGCCGTGCGGGATTCCACCAGCCGCGAGCGCCCCACGCGCCGCGTTGAGCATCAATCGCGACCACCACACCGTGGTTAACGACCGTCGGGGGCAAACGAAACAGACTCGCGGTCGCGGCGGTCCTGCCCAGCGCCGTAATGTTGAGCTCGTAGTCGAACGTGACGCGGAGGCGTGGCGTAAGTGGTCGCAGCACACCGATTGAGAGCTTCGCCGGCCGCTGCATGAGGTTCTCAGAGTACTGCTCGCGCCCGCCGCGGAAGACGCGGTCGCTGTATCGAAACGCAATGCCGACCCCGTCGCCGTGCACCTGCCACCTCGTTCCCGCGATCGCCGGCACGCTCCAGGACGCCTGGCCGTACGCGCCACCGAAGAAGACGTTGAGCTGGCCGCCCTTGTTGAAGAGATTCAGGTTCACGTAATTGATTCCGGCGAATGGCAACGGCGCCGAGAGGTTCGGATCGATCAGCAGGCCGCCAATCACGCTCCGGATACTGTGGCTGGCGGATGATTCCACCGCGCGGCTGTTGTCAGCCCCGTGCCGTACGAGATAACGGAGGCCGTCCGGTGTCTCCCGCAACATGACGTTGTCCGACGAAAGTGCGGCCTGTCTTCGCTCCTCGAAGGCGGGGCTATTGACGTCGTAGCGCGCCACGGTGATCGTGCGGTGGATGGGCGTTCTGAAGCCAGCCCCCTCGTACGCCTGGAACATCCGCGTTTCCATGGGCAGCCAGACAGCATCTCCGCCGACCTCGACACGTCCGAACTCGTCCACCTGCTCCGCCGACACGATTGCGCCGCGCAGATCGCCCTGCCTGGTCTCCAGCCGGCGGAGGGTGAAGTCGGCCGCGTTGATCCACGCCCGCCCGAGCGCGAGGCCGCGCACAGAGGTTCGGGGCTCATACCTGACGACGTAGCATCGCGATCCGTCAATCGCCTCTTCTCCGTCCAAGGCGTAACGGTACGCCTCATTCAGCGTGATGACGAGCGGCGGCGTACCAATCCGCTCGGGTTCGATGAGCGGTAGCTCCGGCGGCGATTGCGCGCCGCCGCCGGCGATAGCGGCGCCGTTGACTCTGATGTTGCGCTGCTCGATGTCAGTTTCGTCCCGGCCGTGGAAGATTGTCGTGTCGGCGGTTATCGTCACCGGCGCGACAAATCCGGGGACCTCGAAGAGCAGGCTCGTCGTCCCCGTGGCAATCGCGGTTCGCACGAACGCGTCCTGCCGCCGCTGCTGCGCCTGGTAGCGTGCGACGATCTCCTCGACGGTCAACCGACGCGCGCCTCCGACATCCACGAGAGTGGCGCGTCGGGAGACAAACTCCTGCAGGGCGCGCCAATCGATCCGCTCGATCGGCAGCAGCACTCGCTCGCCGCCGGGCGTCAGCGACACGGCAACCAGATCGTCTGCAGCAGGATCCGTCATGGCTGGCACACGAACCCACGCCCCCTCTCGTCCGATAACCGCGTCCACATACGGAGCGATCGCATCGAGCGGCACGCCGGCCGCCGCAAAGGCATCTGCGTCAATCACGATTTCCAACCCGGGTCGTGCAGCGCGGAGTGCGGTGATCATCGTGCGCGCCTCGAAGCTCAGCTCCTCAGCAGGGGCGTCCGACACACTGAGGCCATCCGCCCCGGGGGTGGGCTCGACGATGACAAATGAGACGACGCGCAGGATATCGTCGGGGAGGGGATAAACGGAGGAGACCGTGGCGCCGAGAATGGCGCCCGCTCCCTGCAGAGTCCGAACCGCCTGCCGTGACTCCTCGCTTTCGGTTGAAAGCGTGACCACCACCCGGAGCCCTTCCAGCGACCCTGGCGGCAGCTCACCGGTAGGCCCCAGGCTTGGGCCGTCAATGCCGATAACCAGGCAGGGGACGCACGACGCGCTCTGGGCTTCGACACGCGCCGCTTGCCCGGACAGCGCAACAAAGCCGGCAGCCGCCAGCAGGCGTATAATTTTGGGTTGGCGCCAGTGTCCAGGAATCATCGGATCGAATGAGGTGTCTCGCCGTCTGCCAGACCGAGCTGGTCATCAGGATGCTCGACGAAAGCCTGATGCCCAGCTTCGAAGTCGAATTTCTCGTTGAGAGCAAACCGGTTGCCCGCCGGCTGCACGACGCGGGGTTGAACGTCATCTCGGCCGACCCGCGGCGCACCGATACCTATCTCAAGGCCGATATCACCCCCGCCACGTGCGTCATCGTCGAAGACACGGGCAAGCGCGGACTCCGGAAGATCCTCGAAGCCATCCGCGATGCGGGCGCCACGCTGGTGTACGTGCTGGGCGTTGGCGCCGACGAGCCGCGCAAGCGCGAAGAGGAGCTTCGCACGATCTTTCCCGAGGTGAACTACCTCGCGATCTCCGAGCTGTTCGGCGCGCCGCTCCTCATCGAGTTCAGCCGATCGCTGACCCGTCTCAAGGTCCAGCAGTATCAACGGTTCTTCAGCGACGCGGATCGTGTCCTGATTCTCCTGCACAATGACCCCGATCCCGATGCGATGGCGAGCGGTCTGGCGCTGCGCAACGTGCTGCGCCGGACCAAGCAGACCGGGGTGATTGCGGCACTGCAGGGGGCCACCCGGCCCGAAAACCTGCGCATGGCCAACCTGCTCGACATCCAGGTGGAGATCATCACGCCCGAGCAGCTCCCCAGGTTCGACCGCATTGCCATGGTGGACGTGCAGCCTCACTATTTCGGCGACGCCTTTCATCGCGTCGACCTGGTCATCGACCACCACCCCGAGCAGCCCGGCTACAGCGCGGTGTTCAAGGACATCAGAGCGAACTACGGATCGACGTCTACCATTCTCACAGAGCACCTGCGCGCCGTCGATGCCAACATCTCGGAACGTACCGCGACAGCCATGCTGTACGCGATCAAGTCCGACACGCTGTTTTTCAATCGCCAGGCCAACCGCGTCGACCTCGAGGCCTTCTCGTACCTCTATCCCCTGGCCGACGCCGCGATGATCCGCAAGATGGAGGGGGCGGAAATCACGATGGACCGGCTTGAGTACGTGCTCAAGGCAAAGCAGAGCGGCCAGATCGTCGAGCAGGTGTTCTGTTCGTTCATCGGCGCGTCCCCGCGGGAGGACTTCATCCCCTACGTCGCGGACTTCTACCTGCAGCTCGAGGACGTCAAATGGACCATCGTCTCGGGCATCGTCAATGACGCGCTTGTGATGTCGGTACGAAACCTCGGGTACTCACGCAATGCCGGCGAGTTCGTGCGGAAGTACTTCGCGGACATCGGAAGCGCCGGTGGACATCGCGCAATGGCGAAGGCGGTCGTGCCGCTGCGCGCGTTCCGCGACAAGTTCGGCAACCTGCAGGCGGATCAATTCACGGACAAGGTGCTCAGCCTCGCGCTCGAGTTCCTGCACGAGCACCAGCCGCCCGAGAAGAAGCTCGTCAAGGCCTGATCGACTTCGGAGAACGATGAGGGTGGCCTTATGTGCCGGGCCGCTTGAAAAGCGACAGGTCTATCGCCTCTCCCATCGCCGTGTAGCCTACGTCTCCGGGATGCAGATGATCGCCCGAATCGAACATCGGGAGCAGTTTCGTCGGGGCGGCTGGGTCGCGCGTGACCATGTCGAAGTCGATCACGCCATCGTACATCCCGCTCGTCCTGATCCATCGGTTCACTGCCTGTCGCTTCGCCTCCCCCTCTTGCGTGAAGTAGGCTGCGCCTTCGAACGGTGTGAGCGTCGCTCCATAGATCTTGAGTCCGCGAGCATGGGCACGCTCGATCATCTGCCGGTGCGCGGCGATGAGATCATCGGCACCGGGACTCTGGCTGCGTCCCGCCACGCCGATGTCGTTGATACCTTCCATCACGATCACGTGGGTCACGCCGGGTTGGGCGAGCACATCCCGCTCGAACCGCGCGAGCGCGTTGATGCCGGCGCCAGGATTGCCTTCGCTGAGCAGACGGTTGCCTGCGATACCAACGTTCAGCACAGCGAAATCTCGGTTCCCCTGCGCGGCCAGCCGCCTGGCCAAGTGATCCGGCCACCGGTTGTTCGTATCGACCGTGGATCGCGTGCCGTCTGTGATGGAGTCACCGAATGCCGTCAGCGCCCCCGCCTCCGGAGCCGCCGCTACCTCGACACGCGAGATGAGGAACCACGAGCGTGTGATTGTGCCGTTCTGCAAGGTCGCTTCGCCCGTGTGATCACCCGACGGCGAAACGTAGCTCGTCTGATTCGCGCCGTTGTGCATGGTAATCGGCGAGCCTCCGGTTCCGAGGTCCTCCGCCACGAAGATATCGATTGCGAGGTCGACACGCGCGGGAACACTCAACTGGACCGTGTCGCTCAGGATGATCGCACCGGCTGGAACTTTGAAACTTCCGCTGCCATTGACGGTCAGTTTGCGAACCGACGACGGGAGGATCGCGGAGTCTTTGTCGCGCAGCGCGATTGAGGCCGCACCAATGCTCATTGGCGCCGTGCCGAAGGTATTCGCGAAGACGACCCGCGCTCGGCTTCCCGCAATCGTGCTTCTCACGATCTGACGCAGCGTCTGGTTGTTTGGCGTGACGGGCGGTGGCGGTGGCGGCGCG
>Ga0208185_1000189_pt1 | contig 39081 bp, 34 predicted proteins | sample EasRivMeERMLT700_FD_187532 | JGI IMG/M metagenome (GOLD analysis project Ga0208185, IMG submission 187532) | Soil microbial communities from meander-bound floodplain in the East River, Colorado, USA - East River MetaG ERMLT700 (SPAdes) (version 2) | ecosystem: Environmental > Terrestrial > Soil... | reverse complement strand
ACAGGTTCTGCGCTCGTTACCATTGACCCCGCGCTTCACACGATGCGCGTCGTGGTCACCTTCCAGGATCTGCTCGCCGGCAATACCGCTTCTCACATTCACGTGATCAACGGTCCAGGCGACGCAAACATGGCGGACACCCTGGGTCCGGTCACGACGACAACCCCAACCTTCACCGGGTTTCCCACCGGGGCTGTCGCGGGCGCCTATGACAACACCCTCGACATGACGTTGGCGTCGAGCTACAGGGCGGGATGGATTACTGATAGTGGCGGCACGACGGCACTCGCGGAGGCTGCGCTTTTCGCCGGCATCATGTCGGGCCGGGCCTACCTGAACATTCATTCAAGTGTGTATCCGGGCGGCGAGATTCGGGGTTTCCTGGCACCAGTGGACCTAAATGCCGTCCCTGAACCCACGTCCCTCCTCCTCCTCGGGACCGGAGGGCTTGGTTTGATCGCGATCTTGCGAAACCGCCGCAAGAGGACGCACGCGCAGGCATAAACCGCGCTTCAGACATACGCTGGCCTGTCGAAACGCACACACTCCCTGACAGGTCAGCGCGCCCTACCGCACTGAATCTCTTCAACCCAACGCTCAGGAACGGATTTGAGCCAGGACCTGCTCGATCTGTCGATCGGTCTCATCGAAGGTTCCGTCTGTGCGAATGACGTAGTCGGCCTTTGCGGCCTTCTCCTCAATAGGCAGCTGTGCTGCTATTCGCAATCGCGCATCGTCCGGGCTGATGCCGTCGCGCGTTATCACTCGTCGAAGCTGCGTGGCCGGCTCGCATGCGACCACGATGACCTTGTCGAAGCCACGTTCTCGCCGCCCTTCGAAGAGGAGGGGAATATCAGCGATCGCGAATGGGTACCGCGCAGGGTCGAGCGACGCGAACCATTTGTCCGTCATCTCACGCACGAACGGATGAATGATCCCTTCGAGCGCTTGTCTAGCGTCGGCGTCCGAAAACACGATCGCGCCGAGTTTCTTTCGATCCAGCGCGCCGGTCGAATCGCAGATATCCGGCCCGAAGCGGCGAACGACCTCGGTCAGGCCAGGCGTGCCGGGTGCCACTGCGTCGCGGGCCAATGTATCCGCATCAATCGTGGGTACGCCGAGCAGCTCGAAGCGTGACCGTACATAGCTCTTGCCGGTAGCTATGCCACCGGTAAGCGCCACGCGGCGGACGCGACCTGTGTCTGGCACTCGCCTACGGCTCGGTAGGCTCCAACTCCGCCGTCGGGCTGTCCTTGGCCGGCGCGAGTCGCTCTTCGACGAAGGTATTCCACTCGTGGCACTGCGGGCATTGCCAGAGCAGCTCAGTGGTCCGGTAGCGGCAGCGCACGCAGACGTGCGGGTCGAGATAGAAGACGGCTTCGCGGGTCAGCGTGACATACCGGCGGACAAGCGACGGCTCGAGGCCGAGCGCCGAGAGCGTGTGCCAGATCTGCTGGTGAATGGCGAGTCCGTGCGGGTTGTGCGGAATCGCGTCGAACAGCACGTCGAGCGCCTGCCGATGGTGTCCTTCGTTGGTCAGGTGTTGCGAAAGCGCAAGCCGGGCGCGCCAGTCCTGCGGGTTCTGCGCGACGAGCCGCTGGCAGAGATCGACGAAGCGGCGAGGTGCGCCGAGCGTGGTGTAGGCACGCTGCAGGCGATCGAACGCGAGGTGTGCCCGATCCGGCACGGCCTGCGTCAGCGTTTCCCATGCGTTAATGGCCGCGGACAGGTTGCCCTGCTGCTCACGCACATCGCCAAGGTTCAAGTACGCGGGCGCCGTGCGGAGGTCGATCTCGATCGCCTCTGAGAACGCGCGCCCTGCCGCGTCCGCCTCGCCATTGCGCCGGCGGACGCTGCCGATCTCGTTGGTGAGAAATCCCAGGATCTGCTGATCGTCCGGGCGGTTGCCACCGTCGATCTTCGAGATCTGCTCTCGAACGTTCAGCGCGTCGGGCCACTGATGCTGCTCCTCGTACAGCTTCTGCAGGTTGACGAGCGCGTACCGGTTCTTCGGATCGACCCTGACGACTTCCTGGAACGCTTCGAGCGCGCGGTCCACGAACCCTCCATGGCGGAAGTCGAGCGCCAGGCAGAGTTGCACGTAGGCCTGTTCCAGCTTGGTGAGATCCGGACGCTGCAGGAGCGCCTGGTGCACGTTGATTGCGCGGCCGACCTGCCCTTTCGCGCGATACAGGTTGCCGAGGATCATCTGGAGCTCGAGGGCGTCGGTGTCGCCGATGCTCGTCGCCTGCGTGAGCTCGTCGATCGCCTGGTCCACCTGGTTGTCGACGAGGAAATTGAGGCCCAGCATGTAGTGCGGAGTCTCGCGCAGCCGCCGCCGATCGATCCAGCGGCCGTCGCGGAGCTTGTAGCGTTCCCATGCTTTCCCGACGACCAGGCCCGCCAGGAGAGCGAAGAGGACGGCAAGCAGTGGGAAGTACTCGCCCATTGCCAGGAGCCTAGAAGAGTTGCGTGCGCCAGAGGTCGTGGAGATGGACGACCCCCTCGACCTGGTGCTCGGCACCGACGACCACAATTGACGTGATCTTTCGCTCTTCCATGCGGCGCAGGGCTTCGACCGCCAGCATGGCGCGTTTGATCGTCACGGGATTGGGCGTCATGACGTCGGATGCCATCAGTTCGAGAATCGATCGGCTCCCAGCATCTCTCTGCGCGGCAATCAGGTGGCGCCGGAGATCGCCGTCGGTGATGATCCCGACGAGTCGATTCTCGGTGTCGACGACACACGTCATGCCGAGGCTCTTGTCGGACATCTCCTGCATCACCGCCGGCATCAGCGTGTCCAACCGGACGATTGGTGCATCGCCGTCGTGCATCAGACGCTCGACGCGCATCAGGCGCTTGCCCAGCTTGCCCCCGGGGTGAAGATTGGCAAAGTCCTCTTCGCGGAACCCCTTGGCGACAAGCAGGGTCATCGCGAGCGCGTCGCCAAGGGCGAGCGCGGCCGTGGTACTTGCCGTCGGGACGAGGTTCATCGGGCAGGCCTCCTCAGACACCTGGCAATCCAACGTCACATCCGCCGCCTGAGCCAGAGACGATGTGGAGTCTCCAGTCATCGCGATGAGACGCGCCCCTATCCGTTTGACAAATTCGAGGAGCTCATCCGTCTCGCCGCTGTTCGACAACGCAATCACGACATCATCGGCCTGGAGCACGCCGAAATCGCCGTGAGGTGCATCCGCAGGGTGCAAGAAGATGGCAGGTGTGCCGGTGCTCGACAGCGTTGCGGCAATTTTGCGACAGATGATGCCGGACTTGCCCGTGCCGGTCACGATCACGCGCCCGCGGCACTCGGCCAAGATTCGTACAGCCTTTTCGAAGCGCTCGTCGATACGGTCGACGAGCGAGAGAATAGCAGCCGCTTCCGTCTGAAGGACTCTTCGCGCGAGTCCCAGGTCGATGTCCGTGACCCGGCTCATGCGCGCGCTCCCGCGGTCGTCGTCTCGCGCGCCGCGGCGTCAATCCGTTTCAGTTTCATGATCAGCGCCTCGAGCCGGTCGAGGCGCAGCGCGTTGGCGGCATCGCTCTTCGCCTTGGAGGGATCGTCATGGACCTCCATGAAGACAGCGTCCACGCCCGCGGCGACCCCCGCAGCCGCCAGCGGCTCGATGTACTTCGCGAGGCCGGCCGTGACGCCGTCGCCCGCGCCCGGCAGCTGCAAGCCGTGTGTCACATCGAAGACGACGGGATAGCCGAGCTCGCGGAGCATCGGCAATGCCCGCATGTCGACGATCAGGTCGTTGTAGCCGAAGCTCACGCCGCGTTCGGTGACGAGGACTGATTCGTTGCCTTCAGCGGTCACCTTGGCAATGACGTGACGCATGTCCTTCGGCGCCAGGAATTGGCCCTTCTTGATGTTGACCGCCTTGCCGGTGCGCGCCGCGGCGGCAAGCAGATCCGTCTGGCGGGAGAGGAACGCCGGTATCTGCAGGACGTCGACGACCTCCGCTGCGGCGGCGGCGTGCGCGGGATCGTGAATGTCGGTCAACAGGGGGAGACCCGTCCGTTCGCGGACGTCCTCGAGAATCCGAAGGCCGGAAGCGAGGCCGGGCCCGCGGAACGATTGCACGGATGTCCGATTGGCCTTGTCGTACGACGCCTTGAAAATCACGGGCACCTGACACCGCGCGGCAACCTCATGGATCGCCGAGGCCATTTCGAGGGCGTGTGCCGCGCTCTCGATGACGCAGGGGCCGAGGATGAAGGCGAGGGGGTGGCCCCCACCGACAGACAAGGACCCGATCCGGACCGGCTTCACTGGGACATTATAGTGGGCAGCCCGCAGCGGGCAGCCTGCGGCTGGCAGCGTAACGAAGCGCCTCGATTTACGACGTCGCTACTGCCGGCTGCCTGCTGCGAGCTGCATGCTATCTGCGCGCCGCTTCAACAACCAACGGCGCGAGCTGTCCAGTTTTATGCCGATGGCTGGCCTCGATGAAGCTCCCAAAGAGCGGATGCGGCCGGAGCGGCTTCGACTGGAACTCCGGATGAAACTGGACGGCGACAAACCAGGGATGCGACGGCAGTTCTGCGATCTCGACGAACTTGCCATCGGGCGAGCGGCCGGATACGCGCATGCCGCTCTGCGCCAGCGCCGACTCGTACAGGCAGTTGAACTCGAAGCGGTGGCGGTGACGCTCGTAGATCAGGCTCTGGCCGTAGATTCTCTCAGCGACCGATCCGGGCGCCAGCTCGCACGCGTAACGTCCCAGCCGCATCGTTCCACCCAGTTCATCGACACCGAGCAGGTCGCGAAGCTTGTAAATCACCTTATGCGGCGCATTCTCGTCGACCTCTGTGGAATCAGCGCCCTCGAGGCCGCAGACGTTGCGCGCAAATTCGACGGTCGCCCACTGGAAGCCATAACAGATTCCGAAGAACGGGACGCCGTGCGCGCGGGCGTGCTCGGCCGCCTTCATCATGCCGCGCGTGCCGCGCGATCCAAATCCGCCGGGAACGAGAATGCCGTGCGCATCCGCGAGGAGCCGCGCGCCGCCTTCTTTCTCGAGCGCTTCCGCCTCCACCCAGTTGAGGCGCACTTTCAGCTTGTTGGCGAATCCGCCGTGAAAGACCGCCTCGTTGAGACTTTTGTACGAATCCTCGTAGCCGGTGTACTTGCCGACCACGTGGATCGTCAGCTCGTCGATCGGGTTCTTGATGCGATGGACGAGCTCCTGCCACGCATCGGTCTTTGCTTCGGTCTGCGGCAGGTGCAACAGCTTCAGGATGATGCGATCCAGGCCTTCAGCGGCAAGGACGAGCGGTACTTCGTAGATGGTCGGGACGTCTTTGGCGGTAATGACCGCCTCTTCGGGGACGTCGCAAAAGAGCGCGATCTTACGCTTGATGTCGGCATCGAGGAAGCGGTCGGTCCGGCAGAGCAGGATGTCGGGCTGGATGCCGATCGATCGCAGGTCACGCACGCTGTGCTGCGTCGGCTTGGTCTTCAGCTCGCCCGCGGTGCCGATGAACGGCACGAGCGTCAGGTGCACGTAGATCGTGTTCTCGCGGCCGACGTCGAGCCGGAACTGCCGGATGGCTTCGAGGAACGGCATGCTCTCGATGTCGCCGACGGTGCCGCCAATCTCGACGAGCACGACGTCGACGTCGCGCGCGGCGATACGGATCGCGTCCTTGATCTCATTGGTGATGTGCGGAATCACCTGGACGGTTCGCCCCAGGTAGTCGCCGCGCCGCTCCTTCTGAATCACGGACAGATAGATCTTGCCCGTCGTCCAGTTGCTGTTGCGTGTCGCCACCATGCTGGTGAAGCGCTCGTAGTGCCCGAGATCCAGGTCGGTTTCGGCCCCATCGTCGGTGACGTAGACCTCGCCGTGCTGGTAGGGACTCATTGTGCCGGGGTCGACGTTGATGTACGGGTCGAACTTCTGCAGCGCCACCGTGTAGCCGTGGTCTTCCAGGAGCCGCCCGATCGAGGCCGCCGCGAGTCCCTTGCCAAGCGAGGAAACCACGCCACCGGTGACAAAGATGTACTTCACTGGCCGTCCGTCAGGTCGTTGGGTCATGCAGCCTCATGTGCGCGCCGGAACCGCCAGCAACTGGCGGCGCACGCGGTCCAGGTCCTCGGGCGTATCCACGCCGATGGAGTCGTACTGTGTTTCAACCGTGTGAATACCGTAGCCGTGCTCGAGCGCGCGAAGCTGCTCGAGCGACTCGGAGAGCTCGAGAGGCGTTTGCGGCAGCTCAGAGAACTTGAGAAGAAACGTGCGTCGGAAACCGTAGAGCCCGATGTGCTTGTAGGCCCGTGACGCCGGCTGCAACCGGATATCGCGCATGTGCGGGATAGCCGCGCGAGAGAAATACAGTGCGTGCCCGCGTCCGTCACTCACGACCTTCACCACGTTCGGGTTGCCATGGTCCGCGGGATCCCGGATCGCGCAACACACGGTCGACATGTGGACCGCCGCATCGGCAACGAGTGGTCCGATGACCTGCTCGATCATCTCGGGTTCGATGAGCGGTTCGTCGCCCTGGACGTTCAGCACGATGTCGCACGACAGGTCGGCGGCAACTTCCGCGATGCGATCGGTGCCGGTGCGGTGCGTTGCGCGCGTCATCCTCGCGATTCCGCCAAAGGCCGTCACCGCAGCGGCCACGCGCTCGTCATCGGTGGCCACGACTACGGCATCCACGCCGCGCGCGGCTGCGGCGCGACGATAAACATGCTCGACCATGGGACGTCCAGCGATATCGGCAAGGGGTTTGCCCGGTAAGCGCGTGGCTTCGTATCTGGCGGGGATGACGGCGACGATTTTTGGAGCGGAGAGTGTTCTGTCGAAGGGATCCCGGAACCCGACAGGGTGCACAACGAATAATAGCACGCGCTGGAAGAATGAAACCGGGAGCCGGCTGAACCGAATGTTAAGATAAGCGTGTATTTGGTGATGGACTGGAAATCGACCGCCGCGATTTCGGGAGCCGGGTTGCTGGCAACCTGGTTCTTCTCGATGCCTGCTGTCCAGCCACCGGCGACCAACTCGATCGCGCCTGCCGCGCGCGCGCCTCAAGCATCCCCAACGGCGATCGATATTCAAGAGGAAGCGGCGAGACTTCAGCTTCGGACGCGCCAGGAATCTCGTTACAGCCAGACGGCGCGTAACCCGTTTCGTTTTGGCGCGCGTCCGGCGCCCGAGGCGCGCCCATCTGGTACCTCGGGTCCGCCCCCGGTCGCCCAGCTGGCCACCATACCACCGGCGCCACCGCCGCCACGGCTATCGCTCGACGGCATTGCCACAGACGTGGTTGACGGTCAGGAACAGCGGACCGCTATCCTCAATACGGACTCGGGTATCGTGCTCGCGAAGGAAGGCGAGCAGGTGGCCGGGCAGTTCCGGGTCGTCAAGATCGCGGCGGACGCGATCGAACTCGTGAATGTCGCTGACGGGTCGGTGCTGCGCATCGTACTCCGCTAGCCGCCAATTCCCAATATCCCGCTCCCAACTCCCAAGGAGTCTGGATTCGAAGCGTCTCAGACTCTGACAAGTCTGACTTCCCGTATTCCCTGAACTCTTCGGATCTCATCGAGTACCGCCTGCGGGATCTCCGAGGTTTCGTCGACGATTACGACGCCCATGGCGCTGTCACCTTGCCGTCCGAGCGCGAAGTTCGCGATGTTGACTCGGTGGCGGCCGAGAATCGTTCCGATGTCGCCGATGACTCCTGGCTGATCCGTGTTGCGAATCACGATCATCGTCCCCTCTAGCGGCGCTTCAACGGCAATGCCGTCCAGGAGCACGAGCCGCGGGGATGTCCGCTCGAAAACGGCGCCTTCCGCCCAGAGTTCGCCATCGGTGGTGTGAAGCTTCACCGAGAGCAGGCTGGTGTAGTTGCGCGACCGCGTGCTGCGGGACTCGATGACCTCGATGCCCCGCTCCGCGGCCACCGTTCTCGCATTCACGGGTGTGACGCCGGACGACAGCATCGGCTTGAAGAGTCCGACAAGCGCGGCGTTGACGATCATGTCGTTCCGGCCGACCGCCAGATCGCCGTAGTAGCGGACCCCCAACGTTTTCACCCGACTGTCGTTCATTTGCGCGAGAAACACGCCCAGGCGCTCGCCAAGCTCGAGGAACGGCTGCAACCGGCTGAACTCCTCGGCCGAGACGGACGGGAAGTTCACTGCATTGCGGATGATGCCGTCGCGGAGGAAGTCGCGCAGAGCGGCCATCGTTTCCATGCCAACCAGTTCCTGGCCTTCGCGCGTCGATGCGGCAATGTGCGGCGTGGCCACGACCTGAGGCAGCATCTGCAAGCGCTGATCGACGGTCGGTTCTTTCTGGAACACATCGAGCGCCGCGCCCCCAACCTGTCCCGCTTCTATCGCGTCTGCCAGCGCGCCCTCATCGACAAGATCCCCTCGAGCGGTGTTGATGATGCGGATGCCCTTCTTCGCGCGCGACAACCGGTCGGCGTTGACCATGTTCCTGGTCGTCGCGGTCGACGGCATGTGGAGCGAGAGGTAGTCCGACCGTGCAAAGAGGTCGTCGAGCGACACCAGCTCGACACCGAGATCGCCGGCAACTTCCTCAGAGATAAAGGGATCGTGCGCGATGATGCGCATGTCGAACGCGGCGGCGCGCCGCGCCACCTCCTGCCCGATGCGTCCGAGGCCGGCAAGGCCGAGCGTCTTCTCGCGGACCTCCTCGCCGAGAAACTTCTTTTTCTCCCATTTGCCCTGCTTCATGGCGCTGTCGGCGGCGGCGAGGTGGCGCGCCATCGCCAGGATTAACCCGACCGCCAGCTCGGCGACGCTGACGCTGTTCGCGCCAGGGGCGTTCATCACGACGATGCCGCGCGCGCTGGCGGCGGCAACGTCGACGTTGTCGACGCCGGTGCCCGCGCGGGCGATGACACGAAGTTTCGGAGCGGCGTTGATGATGGCGGAGGTAACCTTGGTCGCGCTGCGGACGACGATGGCGTCGGCATCCGCGACGTCACCGGCAAGTTGTTCGGGCGCCCGGCCAGTACGGGCATCGACGTTCCAGCCTTCCGCGCGCAGCAGGTCGAGCGCGGATGCAGGAAGGTCGTCGGCGACTACGATTTTCAATGTTGGTTCCGAGAAGAAGGCGTCGACGACGCGTTGATGATGTCCGCGGCCTCAGTACTCGACGCCGCAGCTTCCACAAACGCCAAGTATAATCTGCGGCTGGCACGCGAGCATGACTTCGTATCTTCCACTGAAACGGGTCACAGAGACTCAGAGACACAGAGAATACAAATTCAGAAAGCGTTCTCTGCGTCTCTGTGTCTCCGTGGCTTGTGATGTAACAGCCGCACTACGATGGTGCAAACCGCTAAAATGCTCGGGATCACGGGGCGATCGTGCACCTCGCAGGACGTTTTCAACAGGGTTTTCAACAGAAACTGTGAGTAACCCGCGGAATTCGCGTGGGACTCTGACCTAACACGCTCGCCGACCGGACGTGCCCGACGAAGCTGGAAGAGCGACGTGGGAGGTCGGCTTCTACGAATGGATGGGCGACAGAAGATCGTCGACAGCGATCGTCGACTTGTGTGGGACGGGTCGTAGAGGCGGGTCCTAAGACCCGCCGCTGTCTCGTCGAAAAAACAAGAGGAGCTCAATGAAGCGCAAAGTGACAGTCGTCGGCGGCGCCGGAAACGTGGGCGCAACGGTCGCGCGTGCGATCGCTGAAAAAGAACTGGCTGATGTCGTCATCATCGACATCGCCGAGACGAAGGCGGCGGGCATCGCTCTCGACATTTACGAGACGTGTCCGATCATCGGATCCGATAGCCGCGTGATCGGGGGCGCTGACTGGGGCGCAGCCGCTGGCTCCGACATCGTCGTCATCACGTCGGGCAGGCCGCGAGGACCGGACATGAGCCGCGACGACCTGGTGCGCGTCAACTTCGACATTATGAAGAGCATTGCGCCAAAGCTCGTCGAGCACTGCCCGAACGCCATCATCATCCCCGTGGCGAACCCGCTCGACGCGATGGCGCAGGCGCTCTTCAAGCTGACCAAATTCCCGAAAGAGCGGATCATCGGCATGGCCGGCGTGCTCGACTCGGCACGCATGAGCACCTTTGTCGCGATGGAGCTGAACGTGTCGGTCGAAAACGTCTCCTCGTTCGTGCTCGGCGGTCACGGCGACACCATGGTGCCCCTGCCGCGGTATTCCACTGTCGCCGGGATCCCAATCACGGATCTGCTGTCGAAGGAGAAGATCGACGCGATCGTGAAGCGGACAGCGGGCGGAGGATTGGAACTGGTGAAACTCCTCGGGACGAGCGCCTGGTACGCGCCGGGTCAGGCGGCCACGGAGATGGTCGAAGCGATCCTGAAGGACAAGAAGAAAATCCTGCCGTGCTCCGTGTTCCTACAGGGCGAGTACGGCATCAACGATCTGTTCGTCGGTGTGCCCGTGAAGCTCGGCGCCCGGGGCGTCGAGCAGATTATTCAGATCAAGCTGACACCCGAAGAGGACGCGGCGCTGAAGAAGTCCGCCGCCTCAGTGAAGGAGCTGGTCGACATCATCGCGATGTGACAGTCCAACGCCCAAATTCCCAACTTCCAACTCCCAAGATAAATCGCCTTGGGAGTTGGGAATTGGAAGTTGGGTATTGATCCTAAGCGGTGAACTGAGCCGAGAGCCGCTTCAGCGAGCGGCTCACGGCCACGCGCGCCGCATCGACCGAGGCCATGCCGAAGCGGTGCGCGATCTCCGAAATACTCCATTGCACTTCGATGCGCGCGACGACCATCTCACGGTCGCGCGTCCGCAGCTGCCCGAGCGCGCTGCGATAGCGCTGGTACGCCTCGTCGCGAATCGCCGCTTCGAGAGGCGACGTCGCGTCTCCCGGCGTATCGTCGGTAAACTCGACGGCTTCGGGCCGGCGCCCCACTCGACGGATCTCGTCGCGGATCCGGTTGATGACCGACATGCGGAGGTACGCCTGCATCGCCCCGACGTGCCGGGGCTCGAACTTGTCGAGGCGCGCGAGCACGTGGAGCGCCGCTTCCTGGACCAGGTCTCCCGTGTCGAGCGACCCCCGCGCGTGGGCGGGCAGCCGTCCGTGCGCCCAGCGTTTCAGCGGCGGGAGGCACCGCTCGAGGAGCGCCTCGAGCGCCATCCGATCGCCGCCGCGGGCCTGCAGCACGAGCTCAATAGTCGGCTCGTCGCTCAAAAGCGACGGGCCCTCCTGGTCCGGCGGAGGCTCGAGTTCCTTCATGTTCGGTTGGAGCGCAGTCGAAATCATAGCGAATCTCCTCACAATACCGAGCCGTTGCTTGTATTAACGTCAGACGGGCCGTTTTCGAACACCCTGCGGTATCCTCGCGAAAACCAATGATCGGCACTGTCCTGTCGCACTACCGCGTGATCGGGAAACTGGGGGTAGGGGGGATGGGCGTCGTCTACGACGCCGAGGATACGCGGCTGCCGCGGCGCGTCGCGCTCAAGTTCCTGCCCCAGGAGCTGGCCGCCGACCAGGAAGCGTCACGCCGTCTGCAACGTGAGGCGGAGACGATCGCGCTGCTCAATCACCCCAACATCTGCACCATCTACGAGATCGAGGAGCACGAGGGACGTCGCTTCATCGCGATGGAGCGCGTTGAGGGCACCAACCTCAAGCTCCACATGACCCGCAAGACGCTGACCGATAGCGAGGTCGTCGACATCGCGCGGCAGGTCGCGGCCGCGCTGCAGGCGGCGCACGAGTCGGGTGTGGTGCACCGCGACATCAAGCCTGCCAACATCATGATCGGGCCAGCTGGCCAGGTGAAGGTGCTCGACTTTGGCCTTGCGCGGCGCTTCAAGATGCCCGATACGGGCGAGATCACGATGTACGGGTCGACAATTCTCGGCCGCCCGCTCGGCACGGCCAACTACATGGCGCCCGAGCGGATCCTGCAGGGGCCGCTCGACCCGCGCAGCGATCTGTTTTCGCTCGGGGTCGTGATCTACGAGATGGCGACGGGGCGCCTCCCGTTTGCAGGGGCGTCCCCGCATGAGACGGTGACGAACATCCTGGAGAAGGATCCCATCCCGATCACCGAACTCGCGCCTCAGCGGCCCGCGGCGCTCGGCGGATTCGTCGCGCGCCTTCTGTCGAAGCCCGTCGGCGGTCGTTACCAGTCGGCCGAAGAGGCGATGGTGGATCTCGACGCCATGACGCGGACGAAGGGAGGCCCGATGTCGAACCTGTTGCGGCGCCTCCGCCCTCGCTAGCGCCTCACGGGCGACACCACAAAGATCCGTGTCCGCTGAAGGCGGACACGGATCTACCTGCTTACCACTCGACCTGGACTTCAGCTGGAGGATCTACATCAGGGCTGGGTCTCTTGATGGCGGGTACGTCAACCACAAGCACGTATTTCTCGTTCACCTTATTGATCTTCCCGAGCCGGAGGGCAGCGGCAACGGCCTGGGCCCTGGTGTCGAAGCGAAGGGTCACCCGGAATTTCCCGCTGTGGCCGCCCTTTACCCCTATGCTCTCGAAAGGAATCGGGTCGCGACCCTTGATCTCGTCGTCAAGCGCCCCCGGAGTGTCGTTCGCCCGCCGCGTCTTCGCGCGCGCCGTCGACTTCCCGACCTTTGGTTGGTTTTCGTGCACCATCTTCCAGTACACGCTTCCGCCGCCACCGATCTCTCCATATCCCATCTCTGTCCTCCGGATGTAAACGCGTGTGCGACACTCGGTCGTACGAGTTCTTTTTGAAAGCTAGGTCGCGGGGAATTCGTCTCCCTCTTTCGCGGCACGCCTGTCCGAATCCTCAACCGCGGTCGTGAAATTGTCCCCGCCCCAGGTCACGACAACCTGGTGCGGATCGTTGTCGTCGATAATCAGATCATCGGGGTTGGGCAGAACGAGCTCGACCCCTTTCACGAAAATCCTAAATCTCCCGTCTGAAGGCATTTTGTGCTTACCGTCCGTGCCTCGTGATCCCGTTCGGTGGTGGCTTTTCTCGTGTTTGACGCCGACGACATCGTGGTCGCCCACCACCAGCCATTTAACGCTTCCACCGCCGCCGATTTCTCCGTATCCCATCACATCCTCCAAGGGAGTTCGAGGTGCAGGTGCATCCGAGGAGTCCCGTCCTCCAACGAATGCGCCGCACCAGCATGCATCGATCAGATGGCGGGCACGAGCAGGTCCGCCCGCGCCGCGAAGCCCGCGCGGTACTTCTCCGGCAAGGAGGTCGTGAGATCTCGAAGAAATCGTCGCGCCGCCTCTTCATCCCGTTTGCTTCCCGCGACCTCGCCCATTCCCTTGAGCGCCTGGCTGCGCAAATAGTGAACCTGGGCCTGCAACTCGGGGCCAAGCGCGCGCTCGCCATCGGCCGGAATGTTGCGGAGCCGATCGGCGGCGGCAGCGAACTGTCGTTGTGAGACATCGAGCTGGGCGAGATACACGCGGCAGCGGACCTCCAGCCCGTAGCGGCCCATTCTGCCGGCCTGTATGAGGCTCGACTCCAGTGCCTGTCGCGCAGACGACGTCCGGCCCTGGCGCGTGTCGAGCAGGCCAAGATAGGCGCGGGCCTCAACAGCCGCGGCGTCGGGTCGATCGTCGACCCACACTGCTGCCCCTCTCTCGAAATACGCGCGTGAATCCTGAGCGGCGCCTGACGCGAGCGCCAGCTCACCACGAACGACCTCGAGTAGCGGCGCGAGGTTGCGATCCCCATGTCCTGCGGCGAATTCGGTTTCGGCGGTCTTGAGCTCCTGCGTGGCGGCGTGGAAGTCCCCAAGCCGGACGTCGACGCGGGCGAGGCGGATCCGTGCATCGGTCGTTCGCGGGCCCGATCCATCCCCCATGGCCTGCACGAACAGATCCCTCGCGCTCGCATAGTCTGCGCGATCGAAGCGCGAACGCGCCACGTCAATCGTGAGCAGCGCGATGTCGTCCTGGAGGTCCCGTTCCCTGGAAATCGCGATCGCTTGATTGAAAGTCCGCTCGGCTTCAGCATGGCGACCGGCATACCGGTAATAGGCTGCAATGACCTGCAGGCAAAATGCCTCGAAGTTCTTGTCCCCCAGTTTGCGCGAGACTGCCAGGGCGTTTTCAAGATCGCGCAGGCCTTCTTGCGGTTTGTCACCGTATTCGACCAGGAGTGCGCCGCTATTGGCCTGGGTCTGCGCGGCACGCGCCTCGTCTCCGAGGCGTTCATACGCCTTCGAACTCTCGGCGAAGTGGCTCGCCGCGAGCGCCCGCTGTCCGAGCCTTTCGTAGGTCACTCCCATGTTCATCAAGTCGAGTGGTTGGATGGGGCGGTTGTCGACGGCACGGGCGCGGGTCACTGATTCCTGCCATGACGCGATCGCTTCTGAGAGCTGTCCCCCCACGTACGCGGCGTTGCCGACGTAGTAATGGGCGCGCGGCAGCTGGAACGACTCGGGGTTGTTTTGCACCAGCATGAGCGCGGCGTCAGCCAGCCGACGCGCCTCCTTATGGTCCGCGTCGTCGCCAACACGGAAGGCGTCGGTGAGACAGAACAACGACTGCACCTCGCCCGCGCGATCGGCGATCGCGCGATATTGGGCGAGCGCCTGTTGTCCTTGGGTTTTCGCATCGGCGGTCTCGTTGAGGCGGTTGTACAGGCGGCAGAGCTCGAGGTGCGGCCTGATCAACCGCGGGTCAAGCGAGAGCGCGTGCTGGTAGCTCGCCACGCTGTCGGCGTTGAGATTCCGCCGATCCTGAAATGCGCCAAGCTCGATTGCCCATCGCACCTCATCGGGAACGTCTTGAGCCAACTGGTGATATCGCGCGTCCGCGGTCGCCGTATCGCCTTGTGACTCCGCAAGCACGGCTTCGAGGAACGTCCGATCCGAGGCGGACAGCTTCGCAGCCATCAGGCGACCCGCCTGCTGCGCCGCGTCGGCGGCCTCGTCATCGCGGCGCATGATGTGAGCGACCCGGCTACGCCATGCGATGGGCAAGGGATTTCGCGAATCGAGTTCCGCGGCACTGGTGAAGAACCGCAATGCGGTGCCGTACTCGAGCCGTTCGTACGCGTCGAGTCCCCGCTCGAACTCGGCGGCCGCATCAAGAGTGCCCATTCGAACGGCCGGCGCCGGAGGAGTCCGGCCAATCAGTGCCCGCAGGAAATAGGCGATGCGCGCCCGACGTGTGCCCGTCGCAAGGAAATGCTCCTCGATGCCCGCCGTCAGCTGCGGCATCAGTCGGTAGGCAGTCTCCTTGACCAGCGACGACACGACGGGGGCGGTCTCCCGCACCGCCGCATTGGTTGCGGTTGCCGCCTCGCGGAACTCACCGCGCGCTCGCCACGCCCCGTTCTCATACAGGAGCGTCGGCGCAATGACGATCCGCGCACCGGTATTGACCGTGAGGGCCTGGATTGCCTCGCGACTCGAAATATCCTCCCCGCCGTCCCTGAACCGGCGAAGAATCTGGAGCTCTCGATCGTACGGAACCGGACGCACCACTGCTGAACCTGACAGCTCCGCGATCAATTCTGCGGTCAATGCCGCACGGTAGGTGTCGAGCTCCGGGTAGCCGGTCTGATTGACGACGGGAGCGACTACGACCGGCACACGCGCGACGGGCGCGAAGATCCAGAGCGGCACACCGATGCCTGCGCCGATCAGGAGCCCCGCGGTCACAAGCGCCGCACGCGATCGCCACCATCGTCGCGGCGGCGTGATCCGCAACGCGGGCGCATTAATGGGCGCCGTGAGCAGGTCAAGCGGGATGGTGCGGCCTTGCAGCAGCCGGAGATCGCGCGCTAGCTCCCGCACACTTTGAAAGCGCTCCTCCGGATCCTTTGCGAGCGCGCGCTCGATGATCCGAGTCAGTTCTGGAGGAATGTCGCGCCCGGGAGTGCGCATCGGCGGCATGGGATCGTTGCGGATTGCGTGAGAAATCGCTTCGGGATAGGCGCCTTTGAACGGCAGCGCGCCAGCGAGCATCTCGTAGAGCACGACGCCCACTGCCCAGATGTCGCTTCGCGCGTCCGCCTCCTCCCCGCGCGTCTGCTCGGGCGACATGTAAGCCACCGTTCCCAGCGTCGAGCCCTCCATCGTGAGCTGCAGCGCGTTCGCGAACTTTGCCAGGCCGAAGTCGAGGATCTTGACGTCGTCCTCGACGATGATCAGGTTGCCCGGTTTGATGTCGCGATGGACCACGCCTTCCGCGTGCGCTTTGGCGAGACCTTCCGCGACCTGCGCGGCGATCTCCACGGCTTCTTCGATCGGTAGTGGGCCAGCTTCGAGCTTCTGCTTCAGCGTCTGGCCTTCGTAGTACGCCATGACGATGAACAACTGGCCGTCGGCCGCGGTCTCGATGTCATGAATCGTGCAGATGTTGCGATGGTGGGTCGCCGAAGCGGCTTGAGCCTCGCGAAGAAAACGCTGCTTCGCGCTCTCGTCGTGGCTCCACTGTGGCGGGAGGAACTTGAGCGCGACAAGTCGCCCGAGGCGGACGTCGCGCGCGGTGTAGACGACACCCATGCCGCCGCCACCGAGCTTTGCTAGTACCTCGTAATGGGCAACTGCAGTGCCGACTAACGGGTCGGTCATTCGAGTTTCTGGCCTATTTGCGGAGCAGGTCGTAATCATACGTCTGTACGAATCCGTCCTACGCAACGTTGTTCAAGGCAGGGAGGAATGGATATGAAGTATTCAAAGTTGGTGCGGATTGCACTGGGAGCTGCGGCGCTGGCTCTGCTCATGACCGGATCGGGCCACGCGTTCGTCAACCACGAGAACCAACTGACGTTCAGCAGACCGGTGGCGCTCCCGGGCGTCGTGCTGCCTGCTGGAGCGTACTCGTTCGATCTGGTGGACTCGAAGTCGTCGATGGACGTGGTGATCGTGCGCAACCGCGCGCGCACGAAGGTGTTCTACATGGGGTTCACGAATCTCGTTCAGCGCCCGAAGGGGATGTCGAAGGACACGCCGGTGACCTTTGCCGAAGCGCGCGCAAATGAGGTGCGGCCGATCGCAACGTGGTACGAAATCGGTGACTCAATCGGCCACCAGTTTCTCTACCAGTAGCTCCAACGCATAGGCGGGTCTAAAGACCCGCCTCTACGTCGCCGTCTAAAGACCCGCCTCTACGTCGCCGTCTAGAGACCCCGCCTCTACGTCGCCGTCTAGAGACCCCGCCTCTACGTCGCCGTCTAGAGACCCGCCTCTACGTCTCCAAACTTGAACCACGAAGATCCGAAGCGCACGAAGCAATTCACTGCTTCGTACGCTTCGTGACGTTCGTGGTTGACACATTCGCAGCCCGGCGGCCGGTGCAACGTCCGGCTCTGCAGTCCCCGTCGTGCTCACTTCGCCCGTAAGACCGACACTCCGCCGACGTTGTTAGGGGCAAGGAGGATACGGAGATGACGAATTGGAAAACGGTGCGGATAGCCTGCGGAACAGTGGCGCTCGGTCTTCTTGTGGTCGCGTCGGGCCACGCCTGGGGTGTGAGCCACGAGAACAACCTGACGTTCAGCCGGCCGGTCGCGCTCCCGGGCGTCGTACTGCCCGCGGGGTCCTACACGTTCGAATTGGCTGGGTCGACGTCGTCGCTCGATATCGTGCTCGTGCGGGACAAGGCCCGCTCGAAGGTGTACTACATGGGGTTCACCAACACGGTGCAGCGCCCGGCGGGTATGTCGAAGACGACGGCGGTTGTCTTTGGTGAAACGTCGGCGAACGAGCCGCCGCCGATCGCAGCGTGGTACGAGATCGGCGACTCACTCGGCCACCAGTTTCTCTATCGGTAACAGCGCTCGACTCTTCAACGACCAAGCTTCCAACTCCCATCACGTGGGAGCTGGGAGCCGTGGTCATTTCGCCGTAGTCAGCGCCGCAGCGTCACCCCACCTGTAAGAGTCCGTCCTACGAAGCGTTGTTAAGGGCAAGGAGATACGGAAATGATGAATTGGAAGTCGGTGCGGGTTGCGTGCGGCATGCTGGTGCTCGGCCTCGTCGTGGCGGCGTCGAGCCACGTGTGGGCCTTCGGTCACGAGAACAGGCTCACGTTCAGCAGGGCGGTGTCGCTCCCGGGTGTCTTGCTGCCTGCGGGGACGTATTCATTCGACGTGATGGACAGCCACTCGACGCTCGACGTCATCGAGGTACGGAATGCGGATCGTACGAAGCTGTTCTATCGGGGGTTGACCAACCCGATCGAGCGGCCGAGGAACCTGCCAAGGACCGCGATGATCACGTTTGGTGAGGCGCCGGCGAACGAGCCGCCGCCCATTACAACGTGGTACGAACTGGGGAGCTTAACCGGCCATAAGTTTCTCTACCAGTAGGTTCGCTGTCAGGCACATCCCAAAGTCCCAACTCCCAACGCGCCGGGAGTTGGGATCTGCTGCTGAGCGGCGGCAAAGAGCGTGGCGTCGTTGACGCTTCAGCGCCGGTCCGAATAACATGGGCGGGTTCTTCGGAATGCTGAATCGCAATCCGGTTCAGCCTTTTGGAGTCCCACACGTCTTGAAAATCCACGAATATCAAGCCAAGTCGATCCTCGCACGGTTCGGCGTGCCCGTTCCGCGCGGGGAAGTCACGTCCAATTCGCTGGACGCCGCGGCCATCGCGCAGCGGCTCGGAGGGAGTGTCGTTGTCGTCAAGGCGCAGATTCACGCCGGCGGCCGCGGCAAGGGCGGCGGCGTCAAGCTCGCCAAGTCGCCCGACGAAGCGGAGCGGCTCGCGAAGCAGATGATCGGCATGACGCTCATTACGCACCAGACGGGCCCCGAAGGTCGCATCGTCGGCCGCGTGCTGATCGAAGAAGGCCTGCAAATCGAGCGCGAGCTCTACCTGAGCATGCTGCTTGATCGCGCCGCCGGTCGGCCCGTGATCATCGCCAGCGCGGCCGGCGGCATGGACATCGAAGAAGTCGCCGCGACCCACCCCGAGAAGATCCTGCGCGAGCATGTGGACCCGGCGACCGGCGTCATTCCGTTTCAGGCGCGCAAGCTTGCGTTCGCGATGGGGCTCGAGTCGGGACCGGCGGGGAAGATGGTCAACGTGCTCGACGCCATCTACAAGGCGTTCATCGAGACTGATGCGTCGATGATTGAAATCAATCCGCTGATCCTCACCAAGGGCGGGGATCTCCTGGCCCTTGACGCCAAGGTCACCCTCGACGACAACGCGCTCTATCGGCACCCGGACCTGCGCGAGCTCCGCGATCTCAGCGAAGAGGATCCGCTCGAGGTCGAAGCGTCCAAGTTCTCGCTCAACTACATCCGCCTGGACGGCAACATCGGCTGCATGGTCAATGGCGCCGGACTCGCGATGGCGACGATGGACATCATCAAGCTGGCGGGTGGCGAGCCGGCGAATTTCCTCGACGTGGGCGGCGGTGCCAATGCGGAGCAGATCAAGAACGCGTTCCGGATCCTGATGGCCGACAAGCACGTGAAGGCGGTCCTCATCAACATCTTCGGTGGCATCCTGCGCTGCGACGTGCTCGCCCAGGGCGTCATCGCCGCGGTAAAACAGCTGGGCGTGCCCGTGCCGATTGTCATCCGCATGGAAGGCACCAACGTGGAGGAAGGCAAGCGCATGCTGCGGGAAAGCGGCCTCAATTTCACGACGGCCGATTCGATGGGTGAAGCCGCGGACAAGGTGGTCGCGCTGGCCAGCACAACGGCTGCGCGCGTCTAGTCACGACGTCTCACAGACCACTAGTCACAAATCAGAAATCACACATCAACGTGGCAGTTCTACTAGACAGGAACACGCGACTGATCGTTCAGGGGCTGACGGGGCGCGAAGGCACCTTCCACGCGAAACAAGCGGCGGCATACGGGACCACCGTGGTCGGCGGCGTGACGCCCGGCAAGGGGGGCACGACCCACGACGGGTGGCCGATCTTCAACAGCGTCCATGACGCGATTCGAGAGACCGGCGCCAACGTGTCCGTGATCTTCGTTCCTCCGCCGTTCGCGGCGGACGCGATCATGGAGGCGACCGACGCCGGCGTCCCGCTCGTCGTCTGCATTACCGAGGGCATCCCGGTGGTCGACATGCTCCGCGCCTTCACCTTCATGGAAGGGAAGAAGACTCGACTCGTCGGCCCGAACTGCCCCGGCGTCATCACGGCCGGCCAGGCGAAGGCGGGGATCATTCCCGGGCACATCTGCAAGGAAGGCCGGATCGGCATCGTGTCGAAGAGCGGCACGCTCACGTACGAAGCGATTCACCAGTTGACCCGCGTCGGCATGGGCCAGACAACGTGCATCGGGATCGGCGGTGACCCCTTGATCGGCACGAGCTTCATCGACGCGCTGACGCTGTTCGGGGGCGACCCCGACACCGACGCAGTGACGATGATCGGCGAGATTGGCGGCACGGCGGAGCAGGACGCGGCGGCGTTCATCAAGCGCGAATTCAGGAAGCCCGTGGTCGGCTTCATCGCGGGACAGACGGCGCCGCCCGGACGGCGCATGGGACACGCGGGCGCGATTATCACGGGCGGACAAGGTACGGCGTCCGAAAAGATGGACGCGCTCACCAAAGCGGGCGTCCACGTCGTCAAGAGTCCTGCCGATATGGGTACGAAAATGCGCGAGGTGCTCGGGAAATAATGGAAAAGACATTTGCCATCATCAAGCCGGACGCCGTCGAGCGCAAGCTCGCGGGACAGATCCTGGCGCGCATCGAGGAGGCCGGCTTCACAGTCCGCGCAATGCGCCTGCAGCACCTGACCAAGCGGGAAGCGGAAGGGTTCTACGCCGTCCACCGCGAGCGGGCGTTCTTCGGCGAGCTCACGACGTTCATGTCGTCGGGTCCGTGCGTGCTGCTCGCGCTCGAAGCGCCGGATGCGATCAGAAAGTGGCGCGATACCATGGGGGCCACCGATCCGGCCAAAGCTGATGCGGGAACGCTCCGGAAGGATTTCGGCGAATCGATTGGTCGGAACGCCACCCACGGATCGGACGCGCCGGAAACCGCGGCGTTCGAGCTGGGGTACTTCTTCCGCGGGATGGAGCTGATCTAGCCCCGGGAACTGCAGGCGCCTCACTGGAGGTGCGGTATGGGACGTTTCCTTATAGTTGTTGGACTTGTCCTGGCGGCGGCGGGTCTGTTGATCACTCTCGGCGTGCCAATTGGACGGCTGCCGGGAGACATCTCGATTCGTCGTGGAAATTTCGCGTTTTATTTTCCGATCACGACTTCGATTCTCGCGAGCATCATCCTGACCTTGTTGATGATGTGGCTGGGGAGGCGATGAGGACGTCATAAACGATGCCATCGATTAAGGCCGACCGCTGGATCAGGAAGATGGCGCTCGAACACGGGATGATCGAGCCGTTCGAGGATCGCCAGGTCCGCGATGGAGTCGTGTCGTACGGCCTGTCGTCCTACGGCTACGACATCCGCGTCGCCGACGAATTCAAGGTCTTCACGAACATCAACAGCACGGTCGTCGACCCGAAGAATTTCGACTCGCGTTCCTTCGTCGATCTCAAGACGGAGATCTGCATCATCCCGCCCAACTCGTTTGCGCTCGCGAAGACGGTCGAGTATTTCCGCATCCCCCGGGACGTGTTGACGATCTGCGTGGGAAAGTCCACCTACGCGCGCTGCGGCCTGATCGTCAACGTCACGCCGTTCGAGCCTGAGTGGGAAGGCTACGTCACACTCGAGATCTCGAACACGACGCCGCTGCCGGCGCGCGTGTATGCCAACGAGGGCATCGCGCAGGTGCTGTTCTTCCAGAGCGACGAAATGTGCGAGGTGTCGTACGCCGACAAGAAGGGGAAGTACCAGAAGCAGCAGGGACTTACACTCCCGCGCCTCTAGTGGATTGTCCCAACTGATTGAGTACTCTCACAACAAGCCTTCGAGTGCGATCTCCCGGCCGCGACAGCGGCGCGGCCGGTAGTGTGTGGGAAGGACATACCAGTAGTTATGGCACGCACTGAGCCGGCGCGCGGCATGCGCGACTTCCTGCCGGAGGACGTGCGGCGTCGCGAATACGTCATCGGCAAGATCAAGGGCGTCTACGAGCGCTACGGATTCGAGCCGCTGGAGACGCCGGCGGTCGAGAACATCGAGACGCTGCTGGGGAAGTACGGCGACGAAGGCAACCAGCTCATTTTCAAGATCCTCAAGCGCGGGGAGCACGAAGCCAGCGGTCAGGCCGATCTGGCGCTTCGCTACGACCTCACCGTGCCGCTGGCTCGTGTCGTCGCGCAGTATCAAAGCAAGCTGCCGCGGATCTTCAAGCGCTATCAGATCCAGCCGGTGTGGCGCGCCGATCGCCCAGCGCGCGGGCGATTCCGTGAGTTCTATCAGTGTGATGTCGACTCGCTCGGATCGACGTCGCCCGTGGTGGAAGCGGAGTTGTGCGCGGCCATGTCGGATGCGCTGATCGAACTGGGCTTCAACGACTTTGTGATCCGGATCAACCACCGGCAGCTCCTGGCGGCGCTCCTCAGCGTGGCGGGTGTCGCGCCATCGCTTCATGGAGACACGCTTGTCGCGCTCGACAAGCTGGACAAAATCGGTGTGGACGGCGTGGCGGGAGAGCTGGCGCAACGAGGTATTCCGGGGCACGCCACATCAGCCCTGCTGGAAATCTTTGGCGCAGAGCCGCCGGGTCCAAAGGACCCGGCCTCCGGCGACATCGATCGGATCGCGCGGTTTGTCGGAGACGATCGGACGGGCAGCGAGGCCTTGACCAACCTTCGCTCGATACTGAATCTCGCGGAACAGACGAGCGCCGTAGGTAAGGTTCGCTTCGATCCGAGCCTGGCACGCGGCCTGTCGTATTACACGGCCGCGATCATGGAGATCAACGTCGCCGACCTCGCCGGCAGCCTCGGCGGCGGCGGCCGGTACGACAACCTCGTAGGTATGTTTCTCGGCCAGAACATTCCCGCGTGCGGGTTCTCGCTCGGTCTCGAGCGGATCCTCGTCGTGATGACCGAGCGCAACATGTTTCCGCCGACGTTGGCCACGACACCTGCCGACGTCATGATTGCGACATTTGACGCTGCGGGCGCCGCGGCCGCGCTGCGCCTGGCGGGAACCCTCCGAGGAGCCGGGTTGCGCGTCTTCGTGTACCCGGACGCGGAGAAGATCGGCAAGCAGATCAAGTACGCTGATTCGCGCGGCATCCCCTTCGTTGCGCTGCTGGGCGAGAACGAGATCAGTAACGGGAAAGTAACGGTCAAGAACCTCGCGGCGCAGTCCCAGGAAACGTACGATCAATCCGCGGCGGGCGCGGCGATACTCGAGGCATTGAGACAACGTGGCTGAGCAACTCGGTGAACTGACTCGCACTCACAATTGCGGCGCGCTCCGCCCGGCGGACGTCGGCGCCAACGTGGTGCTGCTCGGCTGGGTGCATCGAGTTCGCGACCTCGGCGGCCTCCTGTTCGTCGACATCCGCGATCGGGGAGGCATCACACAGGCCGTCTTCGACAAAGACAACGAGCCGCTGATGACGAAGGCGAAGCGGCTGCGATCGGAGTACGTCATCGGCGTTCAGGGCACCGTCCGTCGCCGCTCTGCCGAGACGATCAATCCGAAGCTGGAGACGGGCGAAGTCGAGGTCGTTGTCCGCACACTCACGATCCTCAACGAGGCGAAGACGCCCCCGTTTTCCGTGGCCGACGACACGTCGGTGTCGGAAGACGTGCGGCTCAAGTACCGGTATCTCGATCTCCGTCGCCCGCGGCTGCAGAACAACATCATCCTGCGGCACCGCGTATCCGCGGCGATTCGAAAGTATTTCGACGCGAATGGCTTCCTCGAGATCGAAACACCGATCCTCACGAAGTCGACGCCGGAGGGGGCCCGCGACTACCTCGTCCCGAGCCGCGTCCATCCGGGCGAGTTCTTCGCGCTCCCGCAATCGCCGCAGCTCTTCAAGCAGATCCTGATGATCGCGGGCATGGACCGCTACGTCCAGATCTGCCGATGTTTCCGTGACGAGGATCTGCGAGCCGACCGCCAGCCTGAATTCACGCAAGTCGACGTGGAGATGTCGTTCGCGCGGCCGGAGACGATCTACGGCGTGATCGAGCCGCTGATGCGCGACATCTTCGCGGTCATCGGCCGCGACATCAAGACGCCGTTTCCGCGCATGTCGTATGCCGACGCGATCGCACAGTACGGCTCCGACAAGCCGGATCTCCGTCCCGGGATGGCAATCCAGGATCTCCGCGAGCTGTTCCGCGACTCGAGCTTCCGCGTCTTCAAGGAGATCGTCGCCAACGGCGGCACCGTACGCGGTTTTGTCATCCCGAAAGCGAGTCACTACTCCCGCAGCGAGGTCGACGGCATCGTTGACATGGCGAAGCAGCAGCTGGGCGCCACGGGCCTCGTCTGGGCCCGGCGATTGGACGATGGCGCGGTGACGAGCTCGGTGATGAAGGCCATGGGCGAGGACGCGGTGAGGCAGATGCTCGACGCGACCTCGACCGGCAACGGCGGCTTGATGTTCATCGCGGCGGGGGAGCCGGACGCAACGTCGAAGCTGCTCGGCCAGCTGAGGCTGATTCTTGCGAAAAAAGACGGCCTGTTGAAGCCGGACGAGTATGCGTTCACCTGGGTGGTGGACTTTCCTTTGCTGGAGTGGGATCCCGAGGAGAAGCGCTACAACTCGATGCATCACCCGTTCACCTCGCCGCATGACGAGGACATGGGAAAGCTGGACACCGACCCGGGCCACGTGCGCGCGAAGGCGTACGATCTTGTACTGAACGGCAGCGAGATCGGCGGCGGCAGCATTCGTATCCACGATTCGACGATGCAGAGCCGGATCTTCTCACTGCTCAACATCAGCCCGGAGGAGGCAAAGCTTCGCTTCGGCTTCTTCCTCGAGGCGCTTGAATACGGCACCCCGCCGCACGGCGGCATTGCGCTCGGGCTCGATCGCATGACCGCGATCCTTTCGAACGAAAGCTCCATCCGCGAGGTCATCGCGTTTCCGAAGACCGCGACGGCGGTCGACCTGATGTCGGACGCGCCGTCACCGGTCGATGCAAAGCAGCTCCGCGAGCTTCATATCCAGCTGCGTGAGCGCGCCGAACAGAAATCCTGATGAAGGGCTGAACAGAATTCCTGATGAAGAAGATCTCCCTTCCCGAAGAAGGCATCGAGACGCTCTACGGCGCGCGGGACGCGAACCTGAAACACATCGAAGCGCTGCTGAACGTCCAGATTCGGACGCATGGTGGCGAGATCACGATCGAGGGCGATCCGAAGGACGAGCTGCGGGCGCAGCTGATTTTCAAGCAGCTGCGTGATCTGGTGGAAGAGGGCTATCCGCTCGCCAACGGCGACGTCAAGACCGCGGCGCAGCTCCTCGTGGACAACGCAGATGTCGACCTGCGCGACTATTTTCTTAAGGGAGGGCACAAGCAGGTCACGCGCCGCCGCGTCACGCCGAAGAGCGTCAACCAGCGCAAGTATCTTGATGCGATCGAGCAGTTCGACATCGTCTTTGGTGTCGGCCCCGCCGGTACCGGCAAGACGTACCTGGCGATGGCGCAGGCCGTGACGTTCCTGCTCGAGAAGAAGGTGAGCCGGATTGTCCTCGCGCGTCCGGCGGTCGAAGCGGGCGAGAAGCTGGGCTTTCTGCCCGGTGATATTGCCGAGAAGGTGAACCCGTACCTGCGGCCGCTCTACGATGCGCTCTACGACATGATGGACACGGAGAAGGCGACACGCCTCGTCGAACGCGGGACGATTGAGGTGGCGCCGATTGCCTTCATGCGAGGACGTACGTTGAACGACGCGTTCGTCATCCTTGATGAAGCACAGAACACGACCAGCGAGCAGATGAAGATGTTCCTCACGCGCCTCGGCTTTGGATCGAAGGCCGTCGTGACGGGAGACATCACGCAGATCGATCTCCCCACGGGGCGTATGTCCGGTCTGGTCGAGGCTTTGAAGGTCGTTCGACATGTGGAGGGGATCGCCTTCGTATACTTCGACGAGCGTGACGTGGTCCGCCACAAGCTGGTGCAGCAGATCGTCAAGGCGTACGACGTATTTACGAAGAATGGTTAAGAGCCGCGGACGTCAAGGGTCCGCCCCGCGGCTGACGGTTGAGGTCGTGGCTATTCCCACGATTCGTGCTCCTGGGCTTGCGGCCTGGCTTTCGTCGATCGCTCCGGCGCGGGCCCGCGGCCACATGACCGTTGCGCTGGTGCCGGATGCGCGGGTGCGCGCCTTGAACCGCCAATACCGAAAGAGAGACGCACCTACGGACGTCCTGTCATTCCCCGCTGACGAGCGCGGACACCTCGGTGACGTCGTGATTGCCGCCGGCGTCGCCAGGCGCCAGGCCCGCGTCGCCGGTCATTCGCTGGCAACCGAGCTGCGAGTCCTGGCGCTCCATGGCCTGCTGCACCTGCTCGGCTATGATCACGAGCGCGATGACGGCCGCATGGCTCGCGCCGAACGACGCCTCCGACGCCGCGGCGGGCTCGTGGAAGGCTTGATCGAGCGCGGCGCCCAATGACCCCGCTTGCGCTGTTCCTGCTCGGATGCGCGACGGTGTTTCTCGGCACCGTGCAGGCCGCGTTCAGCGCGCTGATGCGGCTTTCGCTGCGCCTCATGGCCGAGCGCGGTGGACGCAGCGATCGCCTCGGGCGATATCTCGACGATCCGCTGCAGCTCTTCATCCCGGTCAGGCTGCTGATTGGCTGCTGCCTGGTCGCCGCCGGCGTCTTGATCGTGCGCCTCAGCGACATTCGCGATGCGCGCTCGATCGCGGTGTTCGTCGTCTCGCTTGCCGCCTTCGTGATCGTGTGCGAGCACCTGCTGCCGGCGCTCATCTCGAGACACGATCCCGAGGCGGTCCTCGACATCCTGCTGCCGGTGTTCACGCCGCTCGCGCGTCTCGCGCGTCCGCTGACGACAACGCTCGTCGACATCATCGACGCCAGCCGCGACCGTGAGGCAGCCAACGGTGAGACTGCGCCGGAAGCCGCAACCGACGCCCCCGCCGCCGCCGACCAGGCTGAGGATCAAGGAGTCATCTCGCAGGCGGAAGGACGCGAGCTGCTCCAGTCAATCGTGGACTTCACGGAGACGGTTGTTCGCGAGGTGATGACGCCGCGTCCCGACATCGTCGCGATCCGGGTGGACGCCACGCTGCAGGACCTCCGAACCCTCTTTCGTGAACAGCAGTACTCCCGGATGCCGGTCTATGGGGACAACCTGGACAACATCGTCGGCATCGTCTTCGTGAAGGACCTGGTGGCGCTGCCGCCGAGCGCTGAACCGCCGATGACCACGCTGATGCGGGCGGCGTACTTCGTCCCCGAGAGCAAACGTGTCTCGGAGCTCCTGAAGGAGATGCAACGGCGGCAAGTGCAGATGGCGATCGTGGTCGACGAGTACGGCGGGACCGCTGGCCTCGTAACCGTCGAAGACCTGCTCGAGGAGATCGTCGGGGAGATTCGCGACGAATACGACGTCGAGAGCGAGACCGTAGTGGACGAAGGCAACGGCACGTTCGTCTTCAGCGGCAAGGTGAGCGTGGACGAGGTGAAGGATCGGCTCGGCATCGAAATCGAGCGCGAGGGATTCGAGACCGTGGGCGGCTACCTGCTTTCGCATCTCGGCCGTATGCCGTACGTCGGCGAGCGCTTCGACGTGGACGGCCTCGACGTCGAAGTCCTCGAGGTCGAGCGCCGCAGGATTACGAAGGTCCGCCTCCGCCGCCCCGAAGAGTCGCTCACAGCAGAGGAAAGGTAGGGTGAAATCCGGTTTCGTTGCCTTCCTCGGCCGGCCGAACGCCGGCAAGTCGACCCTTCTCAACAGGATCGTTGGCCACAAGCTGGCGATCGTGTCCGACAAGCCGCAGACGACGCGCACCCGGATCGTAGGCGTGAAGAACTACGACGCGGGCCAGGTCGTGTTTGTCGACACACCCGGCGTCCACAAGCCGACCCACCGCATGAACAGGCGGATGGTCGAGGTGGCGCTCGACGCAATGCGCGAGGTCGATCTGCTGGCGCTCGTCGTCGACGTGTCCGTGAAGCCAGGGCCGGGCGATCGATATCTGCTGAAGCTTGTCCAGGACGTCAAGACACCCGCGATCCTCGCCCTGAACAAGGTCGACCTTGTGTCCAAACCGAAGCTGCTGCCGATCATCGAGACGTACAGCCGCGCGCATCCGTTCGTGGAGATCGTGCCGATCTCGGCAGTCGACGGTACCAATGTCGACGTGCTCGAGACACTTTTCGTCCGACATCTGCCGGACGGTGAGCCGTTGTACCCGGCGGACTACGTGACGGATCAGCCGGAACGATTCTTCATCAGCGAGATCATCCGTGAGCAGGTCCTGCAGATGACCCACGACGAGCTGCCGTTTTCCACGGCCGTCATCGTCGATCGCCTGGAACCGGCAGGGGAGGACAAGATCATCAAGCTCTATTGCACGATTCTCGTGGACCGCGAATCGCAGAAGCCGATCGTCGTGGGGCGTGCGGGCGCGATGATCAAGGCGATCGGGACGGCGGCGCGCGCGGAACTCCAGCGCTACCTCGACGCTCGCGTGTACCTCGACCTCCACGTCAAGGTGAAGTCAGACTGGCGCGACGATGAACGGCTGCTCGACGAAATGGGCCTGGACGGACGGGGGCGAGGGTAAATCCCAAAACCCAAAACCCAAAACCCAAATCCCAAATCCGAAGACGGCACGCGATGCATTTTTTCGCGGCGAGTTTGCACGTGTCGCGTGATAGATTGAACCGTTTGGGGCCTGACGGAAATTCACCATGGCGGCGCAGCGAAGAATCGATCTCGTGCTCGACTCGGTCAAACGACTGCAGCGCATTGGTGCATCCGCCAACCTGCTGAACCTGCTGCAGAAGCAGCATCCAGCCGATCTCGCCCAGGTCTTCAGCGAGCTTCCCGACAAGGATCGCGAAGCCGCGTTCAGCCTTCTCGCTGAGCGCAACGGCCGTCTCGCGATGGAGGCGATCTCGGAGCTCGGCCCCGAGGCCGGCGCGGCACTTCTTGCCACACGCTCCGCCGAAGAGATCGCGAAACTCGCGCAGGAAATTCCGTCGGATGACGCCGCGGCCCTGATCGACTACCTCCCGGAGGAGCTGTCCGCCGCGGTTCTCGACCTGATGCGCCCGAAGGAATCCGGCGTCGTCGAGAACCTCCTCGAATACGACGAACAGACAGCCGGCCGCATCATGAACCCGCATGTCTTCGCGCTCAGCGAGGACATGACGGTCGGCGAGGCGATCACCGAGCTGCAGACCAACCGCGACGTCGAGATGGTCTTCTATCTCTACGTCGTCGACGAGCGACGGCACCTCGTTGGCGTCGTTTCGTTGCGACGCCTCCTGCTGGTCTCCCCGGAGACTCCGCTGAAGCGGATCATGACAGCGGATCTGATCAGCGCGCGCGCCGACATGGACCAGGAGGAAGTCGCGCGCCAGGTCGCGTCGTACAACCTGCTCGCGATTCCGGTCGTCGACGAAGAGAACAAGCTTGTCGGCGTCATCACGGTCGACGACGTGATCGACGTCATCAAGGACGAGGCGACCGAAGACATTTATCGCCTGGCCGGCGTGTCCGGCGATGAAAAGGTGTTTACGCCGGCGGGTGAGTCGCTGCGGAAGCGCCTGCCGTGGCTGGGCGTCAACCTCGCGACCGCCTTTCTGGCCGCGGCCGTCGTCGGCCTGTTCACCAACACGATCGACCTCTTTCCGATCCTGGCGGTGTTCATGCCGATTGTGGCCGGGATGGGCGGCAACGCGGCGACGCAGACGCTCACGGTGATTGTCCGCGGCATCGCGCTCGGTGAACTGAGCTGGGCAAACTCCCGGAAAGCGCTGCTGAAGGAAGCGGCCGTCGGGATCGGCAACGGCCTGGTGCTCGGGCTCGTCGCTGCCGGCGTGGCGTGGGCCACGCGCGGGGATCCCGTGCTTGGGCTTGTTCTGGGCGCGGCAATGGTCATCAACATGTTTGTCGCGGCGACCGCCGGCGTGCTGGTTCCGCTCGGGCTGCGCGCCGCTAAGATCGACCCCGCGCTCGCCTCCTCGGTGTTCATCACCACCTTGACGGATGTGTTCGGGTTCTTCTCGTTTCTGGGTCTGGCGACGGTCTTCGCGCGATACCTGATCGCCACGGGGTGAACTCGGTCGTTACGCCATTACAATAGTGACGTTCGTGCCGCTGTACACAGCCGACGCGTTGATTCTCCGCACTTATAAGCTCGGCGAAGCCGATCGCATTGTCGTCTTCCTGACGCGCGATCGCGGGAAGAAGCGCGGTGTGGCGAAAGGCGCGAGGCGGCCGCGATCGCGGTTTGCCGCCGCCCTCGAGCCGCTGACCGAGGCACGCGTGGCCTATTTCGAGAAGGAACAGCGCGAGCTGGTCGGATTGAACTACGCCGAGACGGTCAGATCGCCGCTGGGATTTGCGATGGGGCGATTGGGGCCGGCTGAAGCCGGACGCTGCGTGCGAGAAGGCGGGCCCGACGAACACATCGACGCGCTCGGATATCTGGGGTACTTTGCCGAGCTGCTCGACGAGTGGGCGCAGGACGCCGACGCCGACGATCGGCTGTACCGGCTGGGCGCCTCGATGCTCGACGCGCTGGACGCGGGGGCGCCGGTCGAACCGCTCGCGCGCTACTTCGAGTACTGGCTGCTGCGGCTGCAGGGTGTGTACCCGGAAGCGCGCGGAACGCTCTCGGACGATGCGATGGCGTTCCTGGCGGCAGCGCGGAGCGTAACCCCACAGAATGTTGGTGATCTCCCGGTGCCCCGCGACGTACTGAGGGAGCTCGAGAACGTGCATCGCGCGCTGATTGCGATGCACCTGGAGAAGACATTGAAATCGGATCGGGTGCTTCGGGATCTGCGACGCAACAATTAGCTGCCTGCGTGACGCTTCAGGATCTCATCCTCAAACTCTCCGCCTTCTGGGCCTCGCACGGCTGCCTGCTGCAGCAGCCGCTCGATCTGGAGGTCGGTGCGGGCACCTCCCACCCGGAGACGCTGTTCCGCGTGCTGGGACCGAAGCCGTGGAGCGTCGCGTATGTACAGCCCTCGCGTCGTCCCGACGACGGTCGCTTCGGCCAGAACCCGAACCGTGTGTTCAAGCACCACCAGTACCAGGTGATTCTCAAGCCGTCGCCCGACGAAGTGCAGCAGCTGTATCTCGAGAGTCTCGAGTCGTGCGGCATCAATCCGCGCCAGCACGACATCCGGTTCGAGGAAGACAACTGGGAATCGCCCACGCTCGGCGCCTGGGGGATCGGCTGGCAGGTGCTGCTCGACGGGATGGAGATCACGCAGTTCACGTACTTCCAGCAGGTCGGCGGCATCGACCTCGCGCCAATCTCGTGCGAGATTACCTACGGTCTCGAACGCATCGCGATGTTCCTGCAGCGTGTGGACAACATCTTCGATCTCGAGTGGGGCGGCGGCGTGAAATATGGAGAAGTGCGGCTGCAGGAAGAGATCGAGCAGTCGAAGTACGCATTCGGCCAGGTTGACATGCCACTCGAGGAATTCTCGGCGGCGCATCGCGATCTATTCGACAGGAACTACGCGCTGGGCGAGAAGCTGCTCGCGTCGGGGTTGATCTGGCCGGCGCTCGAGTTCTGCCTGAAGTGCTCGCACTTGTTCAACATTCTCGACTCGAGCGGCAGCATCGGCGTGACCGAGCGTACCGCGTATATCCTTCGGGTCCGGCAGCTCGCCGTGAAGATCGCGCGGGCGTACGTCGACAAGACGCATCCACCTGAGCCGGTCGATCCGCTGGCAATGGGGGCAGGGCTGTAATGGATCGCGAGCTGCTCATCGAGATCGGGTGCGAGGAGATACCGGCGAGCTGGCTGCCGGGACTGACGTCGCAGCTCGCGTCGCATCTCGATGCGCGTCTCAAAGACGCGCGGCTGACCAGCGATCGACCCGCGGAAAGCTACAGCACGCCCCGGCGCCTCACGGCGCGCGTCGCGAAGCTCGCCGAACGGCAGACGGATCACGAAGAGCTCGTCACGGGTCCTCCGATCTCGGCCGCCTACAAGCCGGACGGCGACCCGACGCCTGCGGCCGTCGGCTTCGCAAAGAAGTACAGCGTTGAGGTCGCCGCGCTCGAGCGCAGCCAGACGCCGAAGGGCACCTACCTCGCGTACCGCGTGCATCAACGCGGCAAGGCGACCGTCGACGTGCTCGGCGATGTGCTGGGCGGCCTGCTGCGCGATCTCACGTTTCCGAAGCAGATGCGGTGGGACGCGTACCTCGAAGACGGGAAGGGCGATCTCGTGTTCGCCCGCCCGATCCGCTGGTTGATTCTGCTGTACGGAGGCCGCGTGGTTCCTTTCGTCATCCGACGCACCGAGACGGCGCAAGGACCGCTCGTGCAGGACATCCGCTCGGGACCCAACACCTACGGGCATCGGTTTCTGACGACCAGCGGCCGCGCCGGGCGCGCGATCAAGGTCAAGACGTTCGAAGACTACGAGGCGCGGCTGCTTGAGAATTTCGTCATCCTGAATCGCAGCGAGCGCGAGTCGAAGATCCGTCGCGAGCTCGAGATGCACGCGCGCAAACTCGGTGGACGGGTCAGTGGACTCGTGGCCGCGCAGTCGTCGCTGCTGCAGGAAGTCCCCGACCTTGTTGAGTATCCCTCGGTCATCGCGGGGCATTTCCCGGTCGAGTTCCTCCAGCTGCCGGAGGAAGTGCTGACGACGACGATGATTCATCATCAGCATTACTTTCCGGTGGTGGACGAAGAAGGAAAGCTGAAGCCGGCATTTCTGGCCGTGACAAACACGCAGGCGGAGAAGCCAGAGGTCATCGCCCGCAACTCGGAGCGCGTGCTGACGGCGCGGCTGCGCGACGCGCGGTTCTTCTGGGACGAGGATCGGAAGACGACGCTCGAATCGCGCATCGATCGGCTGTCGACAATCCTGTTTCACAAGAAACTCGGCACGTACCGAGAGAAGGTCGAGCGCGTCGCGTCGCTTGCGGCATGGATTGCCCGCGACGCGTTCCGGAAACCCGATGCGGCGCCGCATGCCGAGCGCGCGGGGCGGTTGTCGAAGGCTGACCTTGCCACAGACATGGTGCGGGAGCTTACCGAGCTGCAGGGTACGATGGGCGGCATCTACGCGCGCGAGGAAGGGCAGCCAGAGGCGGTCTGGAAAGCGATCTATTACCAGTACCTGCCGGTCGGCGTAGAAGCCGACGCGCCGCCGTCGCGGCCGCAACTTGGGACGGCGGCGGTGACATGGGCGGCCGTCTCGCTGGCCGACAAGCTCGATTCGGTGGCGGGCATGTTTGCCGCGGGCGAGCGTCCCACCGGCTCGCGCGATCCGCTCGGCCTCAGGCGCCAGACGCAGGGCGCGGTGAAGGTTCTCGCGGATCTGCCCGAAGTGACCGGTGCCACATCACGCATCACCATTGGCGCGCTGCTCGCCAAGGCCGCGGAGCCATGGGGCTTTTCGCCCGAGACAAAGCAGGCGCTGTATCCCTTCGTCCGCGAGCGCGCCCTCTACCTGTTCGAACAGCGCGGGTTCGACGTACGGAATGTGCGCGCCGTCGTCATGGATCTCGAGCGGCTCGACGTACATGAAGCGAAGCGGAAGCTCGAGGCGCTCGCGCAGATGAGTGGTTCGGGTGCGCTGCAGGGCGTCGCGTCATTGTTCAAGCGCGTGAAGAACATCACGAAGGGTGTGACCGCGCCGCCGGAGGGGGCCTTGCGCAGCATGGTCGCCACGTTGAAGGAACCGGCGGAACAGGCGCTGTTGTCGGATGTGGAGTCCCGTGCGCCCGGGATCCGCGGCGCATCGGAGCGCGGCGAGTATCGCGAGGCCTTCGCCGCGATTGCCGCGCTGCAGCCGTCGGTCGCGAAGTTCTTCGATGACGTGCTGGTCATGACCGATGACGAGACACTGCGTGCCGCGCGGCTGGCGCTGGTGGCGACGCTGCGCGACCTTATCCTGGATATTGCGGATATTTCGGAAATCGTAACGGAATCGTAGGAGCAGATAACTCGATGGCGAAGAAAAGGCCGCAAAGGCCGTGACGAGGAAGGACGCTGCGAAGAAGAGCGCTGTGAAGAAAACTGCCGCGAAGAAGAGCCTGGCGGCGAAGACGGCCGGGAAATATGTGTACTTCTTCGGAAAGAAGACCGACGGCAACGGGAGCATGAAGCCGCTGCTAGGCGGGAAGGGCGCCAACCTCGCCGAGATGTGCCGGATCGGACTTCCGGTGCCCCCGGGCTTCACCATCACGACCGAGGTTTGCACGTACTACTACGCGCACAATCGCACCTACCCGTCCGCGCTTCGCCCGCAGATGCAGGCCGGCATTGCCGCCCTCGAGAAGCAGACCGGGAAGAAGTTCGGCGATCTGAAGAATCCGCTCCTCGTGTCCGTCCGCTCCGGAGCCCGCGACTCGATGCCCGGCATGATGGACACGATCCTCAACCTCGGCCTCAACGACCAGACCGTCGAAGCGCTCGCCAGGAAGACGGGTAACCCGCGCTTCGCGTGGGACTGCTACCGCCGCTTCGTCCAGATGTACGGCGACGTCGTTCTCGGAGTGCAGAAGCGTCCCGGCGAGGATCACGAGCCGTTCGAGACGGTCATCGAGACGCTCAAGCACGAGCGCTACCACCAGGACATCGAGGACACCAAGCTCACGGTCGACGACCTGAAGGAACTTGTCGTCCGCATCAAGGCGCTCGTCAAGGAGCGAGCCGGCAAGGGCTTTCCGGCGTCGCCCTGGGATCAGCTGATGGGCGCCGTCGGCGCGGTGTTCGGCTCCTGGATGAACGATCGTGCCATCGTCTACCGTCGCAAGTACAACATCCCCACCGAGTGGGGAACCGCGGTCAACGTCCAGGCGATGGTCTACGGCAACACGGGCGAGCACTCCGGTTCGGGCGTGGCGTTTACGCGCAACCCGGCCAACGGCGTGAAGGAGTTCTACGGCGAGTTCCTGATTAACGCGCAAGGCGAGGACGTCGTCGCCGGCGTTCGCACGCCGGAGCCGGTCGCCGAATTGAAGAAGCAGATGCCGAAGGCCTACCAGGAGCTGGAGCGCATCCGCCAGACGCTCGAACGCCACTTCAAGGACGTGCAGGACTTCGAGTTCACCATCGAGGACGGCGTCGTCTACATGCTGCAGACGCGCAACGGCAAGCGCACCGCCATGGCGGCGCTCAAATTCTCGATCGACATGTACAAGGAGAAGCTCATCGACTGGAAGACGGCCGTGATGCGCAATCCGGCCGACCAGTTCGAACAGCTGCTCGCGCCGGTGTTCGACGCCGCCGAGGTCGCCAAGGCCCCCGTCATTGCCACGGGCCTGCCCGCCGGTCCCGGCGCGGCGTCCGGGCACATCTATCTCAACGCCGACCGCGCCGTCGCCGCGGCCAGCAAGGGAGAGCCGGTGCTGCTGGTTCGCGTCGAGACGTCACCTGAAGATCTCCGCGGCATGATTGCGGCTGAAGGCATCCTGACCGCGCGCGGGGGCGTGTCGTCGCACGCGGCGCTGGTGGCCCGCCAGATGGGCAAGGTCTGCGTGTGCGGGGCGGCTGCCGTGGAAGTCGACTATCAGGCGCGCACCGTGGCGGCGGGCGGCCGCACGTTCAAGGAAGGCGACTTCATGTCGATTGACGGCACGGCGGGTAAGGTCTATGCGGGCCGGGTCAAGACCGCGCCATCCGAGATCGTCGCGGGTCTCATCAACGGTGATGAGGGTGCGAAGAAAACCGAGAAGTTCAAGAACTTCCAGCAATTGATGAAGTGGTGCTCCGACGCGAGCCGGATGGGTGTTCGGAGCAACGCCGACACGCCCGAGCAGGCGGAGAACGCCGTCGCGTTCGGCGCGGTCGGCATCGGCCTGACCCGCACCGAGCACATGTTCTTCGAGGGCGACCGCATCGACGCGATGCGCGAGATGATCCTCGCCGAGACGCTCGAGGCGCGGACGGCCGCTCTCGCCAAGCTGCTCCCGTACCAGCGCGACGACTTCGCCGGCATCTTCCGGGCGCTCAAGGGCCACCCGGCGACGATTCGCTTCCTCGATCCGCCCCTGCACGAGTTCCTGCCGCACGCGCCGGAGCAGCAGACCGACCTTGCCAGGAAGCTGGGTGTGACGGTCGAGGCGATCCAGTCGCGCGTGCACCAGCTTCACGAGTTCAATCCAATGCTCGGCTTCCGCGGCTGCCGTCTAGGCATCGGCTACCCCGAGATCTCGGCGATGCAGGCCCGGGCGGTCTTCGAGGCAGCGGCCATCGTCCAGAAGGAAGGCATCAAGGTCCACCCGGAGATCATGATTCCGCTCGTCGCGTTCAAGAAGGAGTTCGATCTTCAAGTCGAAGTCGTGCACCAGGCCGCGCGCGACGTGCAGGCCGAGCGGAAGGTGAAGCTCAACTACATGGTCGGCACGATGATCGAGATTCCGCGTGGCGCGCTCACCGCCGACGAGATCGCGCAGTCGGCCGAGTTCTTCAGTTTCGGCACCAACGATCTGACGCAGACGGCGCTCGGTATGTCGCGCGACGACTCCGGATCCTTCCTCCCGAAGTACGCCGAGCTCGAGATCGTGAAGAACAATCCGTTCGCCACCATCGACCAGAGCGGCGTCGGCCAGCTCGTCGAGGTCGCCGTCAGCAAGGGGCGCAGGACGCGGCCGGATTTGAAGCTCGGCATCTGCGGCGAGCACGGTGGCGACCCACCTTCAATCCAGTTCTTCGAGAGAGTCGGACTCGACTACGTGAGCTGCTCGCCCTACCGCGTGCCGGTCGCACGGCTGGCGGCGGCGCAGGCGGCGTTGTCGGTGAAGGTAGGAGATTGACGGGACGTCATTCACGCTTCTGAGTTCTTTGTTCTCGGTTCGTGTTCAAGTTCGAGTGGGTGGTTCGCGGTCGCGGTACCTCGAACCTGAGAACGAAGAACTCGGAACAGAGAACCGAACATGAACATGAACACGAACTGAGAAGCGAGCACACAGAAGAGTGAACGGCACTATCCAGACGTGATCACGGTTTACATCTACCAGGACGGCAAGACGGAGAAGACGGACCGGGTCGACCCCGAATGGCTCGACCCCGCGTCCGGCGCGACGCTCTGGGTGGATGTCGTCCAGCCGACGCCCGAAGAAGGCCAGCAGCTGCTGGCCGAGACTTTTCATTTCCATCCGCTGTCGGTGGAAGACGCTCTGAGCGAGGCTCACCATCCGAAGATCGAGCCCTACGAGGGCTACCTCTATGTCATTCTGCACGGCATCGATTTCCATCCGGGCCAGCATGAGTTCGCGACGCGCGACGTCGATTTCTTCCTCGGCGCGAACTACCTCGTCACCGTCCACGACGGCCATTCGCGCAGCATCCACAAGCTGAAGGAGGTGTGCGAGCTGCACACACACATCCTCGAAGAAGGTCCTGTCGCGCTGCTCCATCGCATCGTCGATTCGATGATCGACGACTACGCGCCCGAGATGGCGGAGCTCGAAGATCAGATGGACGATCTCGAGGAAGAGGCGATCCTTGGCGCCGGTGACAACCTCGTGCGGCCGATTCTTACCATGAAGCGCGATCTTGCCGGGCTCCGCCGCGTCCTCATCCCTCAGCGCGATGTCGTCGGCCGCCTGGCGCGGCGCGAGTTTCCGCAGATCTCGAACGAGATGGCGTACCGGTTCCGCGACGTCTACGACCACCTCGTGCGCTACTCCGACGAAGCGGCACTGTTCCAGGATCGCGTGACCGGCATTCTGGAGGGATACCTGTCGGCGATCTCGAATCGCCTCAACCAGGTGATGAAGGTCCTCACCGTGATGTCGACGATCTTTCTGCCACTCACCGTACTGACCGGTATGTGGGGAATGAACGTGCCGCTACCGGCATTTCCGGGCGGCGCGTACACACAGTTCTGGTGGGTCACGGGGATCATGGCAATGATCATCGGAGTGATGCTCGTCGTGTTCCGCCGCAAGAGGTGGATCTAGTGGCATGTCTCTTTCGAATTGCACTCGGCCGCGCCGTTGTCGCGGCCCGGAGACCGCGCTCGCAGGGTTGTTGTGACTAGTGCTCAATCAGTCCGGACGGTTCAGTAGATCCCATGGGAAAGATTCACCAGTTGCCGGCCGACCTGGCAAATCAGATTGCCGCCGGCGAAGTTGTCGAGCGGCCGGCGTCCGTGATCAAGGAACTCGTCGAGAACTCAATCGATGCGGGCGCGCGGCGGGTATCCGTTATCGTGGAGCTGGGCGGCAAGAAGCTCATTCGCGTGGAAGACGACGGGAGCGGGATGGACCCGGACGACGCGAGGCTCGCGATCGAGCGCCACGCGACGAGCAAGATCCAGCGAGCGGATGATCTCGAACGGATCGCGACCCTCGGATTTCGTGGCGAGGCGCTCCCGAGCATCGCCTCCGTCTCTCATTTCACGCTGAAGACGCGGGTGCGCGGATCGAGCTCCGGGACGGAAGTCCGGGTCAACGGCGGCGCGCTCGGGTCCGTGACCGAGGTGGGCATGCCGGAAGGCACGTCGATAGACGTCGCGGACCTCTTCTACAACCTGCCCGCGCGGCGCAAGTTTCTGAAGTCCGATGCCGCAGAATCCGCGCAGGTGTCGCGGATCGTCACGCAGCTCGCGCTCTGTTACCCGGAAATCGGCTTCACGCTCACCAGCTCGGGCAGGAAGGTGATGCAGTGCCCGCCGGTCGCGGGACTCCGGGATCGCCTGTATCAGCTCTACGGCGATCGTAGCGATCTGATCGACGTGCGCCGCGACAGCGGTGATGTGAAGATCCTGGGCTTCGTTGCGGCGCTTGCGGAGCAGGGACCGACGCGCGGTCCGCAGAACGTCTTCGTCAATCGACGCGTCGTGAAGGACAAGACGATCGCGCACGCGATTATCGATGCCTACAGCGTGGCGTCAATCAAGGAGCGGAGCCCGGAGGTGCATCTCTTCATCGAGATGCCGCACAACGCGGTCGATGTGAACGTTCATCCGACGAAGGCAGAAGTACGGTTTCGCGACCAGTCGTACATCCACGAGCTGATTCGCCGCACGCTCGGCGATACACTCGGGCGCGGCCCGGCGCCGGAGCTGCAGCTCGAGGCGCCGGCGGGATTCCAGTCCGCGCCTTCGACG
>Ga0208185_1000188_pt1 | contig 39218 bp, 33 predicted proteins | sample EasRivMeERMLT700_FD_187532 | JGI IMG/M metagenome (GOLD analysis project Ga0208185, IMG submission 187532) | Soil microbial communities from meander-bound floodplain in the East River, Colorado, USA - East River MetaG ERMLT700 (SPAdes) (version 2) | ecosystem: Environmental > Terrestrial > Soil... | reverse complement strand
CGTCAACAGTGTCACCAGGAGCGGCACCAACACCTTCGCCGGCCGCGTGTTCGAGTATTACCAAAGCAACAAGCTGCAGGCCACCGACTACTTCCTGAAACAGGCAGGCGAGAAGAACCCTGATTCAGGGAGCAACGTCTTCGGCGGCAGCATCGGCGGCCCGATCGTGAAGAATAAGACGTTCTTCTTTTTCAACTACGAAGGGACGCGCGCGCGCGAGGCGGCGAACCTGAACTTCCCGGCGCAGGCAGCGCCGCTCGCGGTCTCGTATTCGACGACGACGGCGTTCTCAGGACCGAACACTTTCTTGCGCCTCGACCACCACCTGACCGCCAATCACCAGGCCAGCTTCCGCTGGACGCGGGAGAAGATCCTGACGCTGCGAGACACGATCGAGGATGACAAGGCGATTCTTGATGCAGCCAGATTCGAGAACGACAACGGCGATCAGGTGTTCAGTTTCTCGCTGGCATCCGTGCTGAACAACCGGACGACGAACGAGTTCAAGATCGGACATGTTCGCGAAAGCCTCCTTCAGGGCCCGCGCGTGATGTTCGATTCCAATTGGAAGTTCATTGGGTACGGCACCCTCGAGCCGTTCGATCTTGGGTCGCAGAACACGCATCCCGATTACATTGCCGGTCCGCGCAACACGTACCAGCAGGACCTCATTCGCGACATCAACTTCGACGACACGCTCACGTGGATTGCCGGCGCGCACAACCTCAAAACAGGGGTGGCGTGGAGCCGAAACGGCGCGCTTCCCCTGGGAACGGCTGCCAACTTCAATGGACTGTTCACCTTCCCGGGCAACGTGCCGTTCAATGTCAACAATCCACTCACCTATCCCTTCCGTTTTGGCGTCAGCATGGGCCAATTCGAGTTCAGGCAGATCGATCGGAAGGCCAGCGGTTTCCTGTCGGACAAATGGACGGTGGGGAAGAAGCTCACGCTGAACCTGGGTGTCCGGTACGATTGGCAGAAAGCGACGCCGAAAACGAAGGACGCGATCGGTCCGCGTTTCGGAGTGGCCTACGACGTTCTCGGCGACGGAAAAACACTCGTCAGGGGCGGAGTCGGCAAGGTCTATCAGTATCAGTCGCTCGCGATCCTCGCCACGTTGCAACAGCGCTCGGTGATTGCACCAACGTTGGCGTATGACACAACGCAGGTGGCCTCGCCGATCACGACAGGGACGTTCCCCGTGAGGGCAGGCGACGCGAACGCCACCGCGTGCCTGAATCCCGTTGCGGGCCCCGTAGCGGGCGAAGCCGTGTTGAGTCCCGCATGCCGCTCATTTCTCGTCGGGTTGCGGAGCTCCGTCCTGGCAGGCGGCGTTATCAATACGACAACAACTGGGCCGATCGTCGACGGCGACCGTCGGATGGCCTACACGTGGGCATTCAGCGCGGGCCTGAAGCGGGAAATCGCGCAGAGCATGGCGGTCTCGATTGATTATGTCGGCAACCGAGGACATGACAACACAGCCGTGATCGACATCAACGAGGGGCCGGTCGACGCGACGGGCCGCGTGACGCGGCGCGGCGTGAACGCGTTCGATCCGAGCGGCACGCTGGTGCCGGCAGTCGGGCGAACAGCGACCTTCGCCCAGTTCAACCAGGAACAGACGAGGGAGCTCGGATCCGTGCTCAATTCCAGGTTCAACTCGCTCGAGCTGGAGCTTGAAAAGCGGATGGCCAACCGGTGGTCGGGACGCGTGAGCTACACCTACGGGGTCTGCCACGACGTCGCGGCGATCGTCGTCGACAGCAACCCTGGCCTCGACTACGGCCGGTGCGATCGCGACAACACGCACGCGTTTGCTACCAGCGCCAACGTCGATCTCGGGCACGGGCTGGGCGCCGGCATGGTGTTCCGCACGTATTCGGGCTACCCGATCAACGAAACGACCGGAGTCGACTCGAACGGTGACGGCACCTCGAACGACCGCCCCATCAAGGGCGTCAACGACCTCACGCTGCCGATCGTGTCTGCGCTCGACTCGCGCGGCGTCGCCGTCCGCAACGGGATTGACGGCCAGCGGAAGACGATCCTCGACGGGCGCTTCCAGTACGTGCATCGGGTGGGCAGATATCAGGCGGGGCTCTTCCTCGAGGTCTACAACCTGACGAACCACGCAAACTTCGGGAATCCGACGGGCGCGCGTAACTCCGCCCAGTTCCTGAAGACGATCGTGGCGGACAACCCGCGCACCGCGCAGATCGGGCTCAGGCTGCTGTTCTAAGAGCAACCACGAAGGTCACGAGAGCCGCGAAGGTCACGAAAGAATATTTTTCGTGACCTTCGTTTCCTTTGTGTCTTTCGTGGTTAGTTTTTCTTCTTCCGCCGAACGACCCGCCCATTCTCGCCGCCGGTGATCCCAAGCTGGACACCGGCGCCGATCAGGCTCAGCACGATCCAGACGGCCACCACCCACTGCTGACCCGGTGCCGGGTTGAGCGGATACGCCACCCACACGTCACCGCTCGTCGCGGCCCTGAGCGCTGCGCGGTCGCCGACCAGCGCCATCGCCCCGACGATCATCGTCCACGCGCCGCCGAACGCGGTGCCCACGATGATGAAATAGCGCTGGAGATAGGTGGCCCCGACGGCACCCGCGACCGAGAAGAGGATGACGACGAACACGCTGGGATCGCGATCGCCCGCCGAGAAGACGAGGTTGGCGATGACCGCGCCGAGTCCCGCTCCGACCAGCGCCACGCCGACGAAGTACGCCGCGATCAGGACGAACGCGCCGACCAGTCCGCCGACCACGGCCGCGATGAGCATGAGGCCGGTGTCGCTGACGCCGAACAACGAGCTGGCCGCCAGCGCGCCCAGGATGAACCCGAAGATCGCGAGGACCGTGCGGAACAGGCGATAGCCGAAGAAGCAGGAGATGATGCCGCCACCCAGGAGGATCGCGGCAGCAGGCAATTGATAGGACGCAGGGAGCATTTTGGGATTAGCGATTGGCGATTATTGATTGGTGATTCGTGACTCGTGATTCGTGATCAAAGGGACTCGCGATTCTAGCAACGCAATCACCAATCACCAATCGCGAATCGCGAATCATTAATCACACGTCGCCAGGAGCTTATACTTCCCGCCGCCCCTCCATTGCCCGCGACATCGTCACTTCATCAGCGTATTCGAGGTCGGAGCCGACGGGAATCCCCATCGCGATGCGCGTGACCCGTACGCCGAGTGGTTTCAGCAGCCGCGCGAGGTAGAGCGCCGTCGCCTCTCCTTCCACGTTCGGATTGGTCGCGAGAATCACTTCGTCCACGGCACCGTCTCCCACTCGCGACAGCAGCCCTTTGATCTTCAGATCGTCGGGCCCGACGCCGTGGAGCGGCGAGAGCGCGCCCATGAGCACGTGGTAGACGCCACGGAACTCGCGCGTCTTCTCCACGACGGAGACGTTCTGCGGCTCCTCGACCACGCAGATCAGGCGCTGGTCGCGTGACGCGCTCGTGCAGAACGCGCACGGATCCTGCTCGGTGATGTTGTTGCACACCGTGCAGTACGTGACGCGCTCCTTGATGTCGCGAATCGCATCGCAGAGCCGCTCGGCATCGTCGCGTGGATTCTTGAGAATGTGAAAGGCGAGGCGCTGGGCGCCCTTGGCGCCGATGCCGGGCAGCTTCTGCAGCTGGTCAACGAGCCTCGTTAACGGATCAGGAAGCAATGCTGAATGGCGAATTGCGAATGCATTCTACATTCAGCACTAGAAACCCGGGATTTTCAAACCGCCCATCAGTCCCTGCATCTGCTGCCCCAGCTGTTCGTCGACTTTCCGGTGCGCGTCGTTGATGGCCGCGAGGATCAGGTCCTGCAGCATGTCCACGTCGTCCTTCGAGACGACTTCCGGGTCGATCTTGATCGACTGCAGCTGTTTATCGCCGCTCACCACGACCGTGACCATGCCGCCGCCGGCGGTGGCCTCGACGCGCATGTTGGCCATCTGCTGTTTCAGGCGCTCTTGCATCTCTTGCGCCTGCTTCATCATCGCTTGAATGTTCATGACGTCTATCGTCTCCCGCTACCGTCACATCTCTTCGACATCGCGGATCTCGGCGGGGAACACGTCGAGCATCGCCTGAACGGTGGATGACGACATGGCTTCGGCCTTCAGATCGCGCTTCTCCTTCGGTGCGTCGGCTGGCGCCGGGCTGCCGACACTCGACGCGGCGGGCGCCGAGGCCGCGGGCGTCGGACCGTCAGACTGAACCGCCACAACCGACATCTTCCGGCCCGCGATTTTTTCGGCGGCCGCCTCGAGCCAGGGACGCGTCAGCTCGAGCTGCTCGCGCAGCGCGCGATGCGCCGGCAAAAAGGTGAACGTCACGCGTTCAGACGTCACCTCGATCTTCTGCGCCTGCGCCACGACCGTGTTGTAGAACAACGCCTTCTTCGCGCGGATCTCCGCAAGCAGCGGGTCTTTCAAGCCGGGATCGGGGATCCGGGATCCGGGATCCGGGGCCGAACCGGGATCGGGGATCCGGGATCGGGGATCCGGGGTTCGAGGTTCGGGACTCGTCGCACGTGGCCGGACAGGCATGGCGACACTAACCTTCGATGCGGTATCCCTTGGAAGTTGGGAGTTGGGAGTTGGAAGTTGTGCAGCCCTCCTGGGTCCCGTCGAGCCACCCGCCTGCTCGATCAGCTCCGTCAGCGGCACCAGCTTTCGCAGGTGCATCCACTTGAGCAGCACCATCTCGAAGTGATAGCGCGGATGTGATGCGGTGCGGATGTCCTGCTCCGCTTTCGACAGCAAGTCGAACGAGCGCATCAGATCCTCACGTGAAAATCGCGACGCGAGCTGCGTGAGCCGCTCGCGCTCGCCCTCGGCGAGGTCGCCGTCACCGGCGCGCGACGGATCGACGGACACGATCATCAGGTCGCGAACAGCGCGCGACAACTCGCGGCACACCAGCCTCAGGTCGTGTCCCGCTTCGACCGCTCGATCCGCAAGCGCGAACGCGGCAGGGCCGTCCTCCGCCACCACGGCGTCCAGCAGATCGAACAGCAGGTCGCGCCCGACAAGCCCCAGCACAATGGAGACGTCGTCCACGGTAATCGTCGTCCCGGCGAACGAGATGACCTGGTCGAACGCGCTCTGCGCATCGCGCATGCTGCCTTCCGCGGCGCGCGCAATCAGGAGCAGCGCCGGCTCGGACACGTCGATCCCCTCGGCATCGGCGATCTTCCGCAGGTGCGCGGCGATGAGCCTGATTGGAATCGTGCGGAACTCGAACACCTGCGACCGGGAGAGGATCGTGTCCGGAATCTTGTGCAGCTCGGTCGTTGCCATCATGAAGATGACGTGCGCGGGCGGCTCCTCGATGGATTTGAGCAGCGCGTTGAACGACGGGGTCGAGAGCTGGTGAACCTCGTCGATGATGAATACCTTGTAGCGGTTGCGGACCGGCGAGAACGACAGGCCCTCGATGATCACCTCCCGGATGGTGTCGATGCCGGTGTGGCTGGCCGCGTCGATTTCGAGAACATCGATGTCGCGGCCCTGAGCGATCTCGACGCAGGCGTCGCACTCCCCGCAGGGATCGGCGGTCGGCCCCTTCACGCACGAGAGCGCCCGCGCCAGGATGCGCGCGGTCGTCGTCTTGCCCGATCCACGCTGCCCCGCGAACACGAACGCCTGCGCGACGCGCCCGCTCGTGATCGCGTTGCGCAGCGTGCGCGTCACCCCGTCCTGTCCGATCACATCATCGAACCGCTGGGGGCGCCATTTGCGTGCAAGAACCTGGTAGGCCATTCAGAAAATCCCAAAGCCTAAAGCCCAAAACCCAAATCCCAATGTCCTTAAGACCCGAAACCAATCCCAATCTCATTCCCAACGTTGGGCTTTGGGATTTGGGTTTTGGGATTTGGGATTTCGTGTGATGAGCCCCACCGCGACCCGGTGCACCTGCGTACACCTCAGGGTCTGTTTAGCGCTGCTGCCTTCCGGCCCTGACGCGGTTCGCAGGCTGAAGTTGCACAGGGTCCGGGCCGCGGTGCGGCTCACCTCACGGAGGGCGGACCTTGTCAGGCCCGCCAAAAAATCAGTCTAACACGCCATGTCGAGGGGTGAGGAGCTGCATGGCGACGCGCTCGTAGAGCTCGACGGCGTGATGCAATTCGTCAAGGGCGACATGTTCATCGTCGGTATGGGCCACGTGGATCGAGCCCGGTCCGAGCAGCAGCGGTGTTCCCCACCGCGTCAGCAGGGGGATGTCGGTGGTGTACGGGAAGACCGCCGTCTCGAAGCCCGGAACCGTGTGCATCCGCACGGCCGGGATGTCGAGGACGGGCTCGACCGCGACGATGGTCTCGATGACCTTCAACGCGGCACGAACGGCCGCTCCGTCGCCCACGATTCGGAAGAGCAGCTCCGCGGAGGCATGCGGCGAGACGACATTCGGCGCAACACCTCCCTCGATGAGTCCGACGGTGTAGTGTGTTCGCCCAAGAATCGGATCCTCGGGCAGGGCGACTCCGCGCATCACCATCAATGCGTCGAGCAGCTTGTCAATGGCGGAATCGCCGAGCTCGGGAAACGACGAATGTGCGGCGCGGCCGCTCGCGCGCAGCCGCACGCGAAGCACGCCGCGCGTCGCCATGCCGAGGCGGTTGTCGGTCGGTTCTCCATTGATCAGGTATTTCACACCCGCCGGAGCAAGGTCGTTGGCAACGCGTGCGCCGTCGCTGCCACGCTCCTCACCGGCGACGAAGAGCATGCCAATGCGTCGTTCGCCCTTCTCTCTCAGTCGCTCAACCGCGATCACCTGCGCGGCAAGGATGCCTTTCGCATCGCACGATCCGCGCCCGAAAATCATGCCGAGCTCCCGCCGGCACGGAAAAAACGGCGGGACGCAGTCGAAGTGCGTGGTAAAGACGACCTGCGGCGGGGCATCGAGCTGCGCGAAAACGTTGAAGCGACCATCGGCGACAGGCTGCTCGACGACGCGGTACCCTCGATCGCGAAGAAACCTGGAGAGCCAGGCGCCGATTTCCTGCTCGCGGCCCGTCGTGGAATCGATGTCAACGAGCGCGCGGGTGAGATCCTCGACGCTGCGCGGACCGGCGCCTTCCGCTTCTAGCGAATCCATCGCTCGAGCTCGGTGCGCGCATCGGTCCGCTCGTCTCGATACTTCACGATGACCGGCGTCGCCAGCGACAGGCCCCAGTCCTTGCCCGCGCCAACCGTGACCGCGCGTGCCCCGGGCACGACCACAGCGCCTTCGGGTACGACGAGCGGCTGTCCGGCCTCAGGCTTGATGATGCGGCTGTTTGGAAGGTCGTAGACCGGAGTCGACCCCGTAATGATCGTCCCCGACGCGAGCACGGCACGCCTCCGGATGATCGCGCCTTCGTACACCCCGCAGTTCCCGCCGACGAGCACATCGTCCTCGATGATCACGGGCATCGCGCCGACCGGCTCGATCACCCCGCCGATCTGCGCAGCGGCGCTGAGATGGACGCGCTTTCCAATCTGCGCACACGAGCCGACGAGCGCATGGGAATCGACGAGCGTGCCGTCGCCAACCCAGGCGCCCACGTTGATGTACATCGGTGGCATGCAGATGACGCCAGGGCCGAGGTAGGCGCCTTCCCGTACTGACGAACCGCCAGGCACGATTCGTACGCCGCTCGAAGGATCGAAATGTTTGAGCGGCAGCGTGTCCTTGTCGAAGAACGGCCAGCGTCCTTTCGCAACACCCATGTCCACGATGTCGCCGAAGCGGAAGCCAAGGAGGATCCCCTGCTTGACCCACACGTTGACGCGCCATCCTGTGGGAGACGATTCATCAGGCTCGGCGGCGCGGACCTTCCCGAGCGACAGCTCGTCGCGCAGGCGCAGAAACGTATCGCGCGCTTCGTCTCGAGGCGCGCTGCTTCCCAGCTCGAATAGGGTTGTGACGCGGTGTGAGAGATCGCTCATCGGGCTGTGGGCCGAGCCGTTTACCTCGCCGAAGACGCAACGCGGCGAAGGCCGGTCAGCCTCGCCTCATACTCGCGCGGCCGCTCCGAGCATTTTGAGGTTCTGGAGCACGCGCATGATCTTGTCACGCGCGGCGGGGCTCGGTGGAACGAGCGGGAGTCGATAGTGCTCTTCGAGGAGTCCCATCGCCGCCATCGCGGCCTTCAGCGGGATCGGGTTCGATTCAATGAAGTTCACCTGGCAGAGCGGCAGCAGCCACGTATGCAGCCGGCGCGCCGACGTGAAATCGCCCTTCTCCGCCATCTCGACGATCTGCACCATCTCCGCCGGCGCCGCATTCGACGCCACGGAAATCACGCCGCGCCCGCCGATCGCCATCGCCGCCACCGTCAGCGGATCGTCTCCGCTCAACAGGATGAAATCGTCGGGAACCGACGCAAAGATCTCGCACATCTGGACGACGTTACCCGACGCTTCCTTGACGCCAACGATGTTGGCGATGTCGGCGAGGCGAACAATCGTTGCCACCTCCACGTTGACACCGGTCCGGCCGGGGACGTTGTACACGACGATCGGAAGCGGCGTCGATTCGGCGATCGCCTTGTAGTGCTGGTAGAGGCCTTCCTGTGTTGGCTTGTTGTAGTACGGGGTGACCGACAGAATGCCGTCGGCGCCGGCCTTCTCCATGTCGTGGGCGAGCGCAATTGTGTCGCGCGTGTCGTATCCGCCCGCGCCCGCGAGCACTGGGACGCGCCCCGCGTTCTCCTCGACGACGAGCTCGACCACGCGGAGCTTCTCGGCATGGGACAACGTGGGCGCCTCGCCCGTCGTGCCGCACGGCGACAGGAAGTGAATGCCCGCGTCGAGCTGGCGGCGCACGAGACGGCGCATGGCCGCTTCGTCAATCGATCCGTCTTTTCTGAACGGCGTGACGAGCGCCGTGCCGACACCTGTAAATCGCGTTCTCATAGCTACGACCCCGGGCGGGTCTAAAGACCCGCCTCTACACTGCCCCTACTCTCCCCGAAGCACGTCCGCCATCGAATACCAGCCGCGCTTGTCCTTGATCCACTGCGCGGCAAGCAGCGCCCCCAATCCAAAGCCGCGGCGATCGCGGGCCACGTGCGTCAGCTCGATCGTATCCGACGGACCGTCGAATCCGATCGTATGTGTGCCCGGAATCGTACCCGCCCGTGTGGATGATACGTCGACGACTCGATCGTACCCGGCCCGGGTCATGGCGTCACGCAACAGGAGCGCCGTGCCCGAGGGCGCATCGCGCTTGGCGGCATGATGCAGCTCGTGAATCCAGGCGCCGTATTGCGGATACGCCCGCATCATCCGGGCCGCATCCCCCACGATCAGCTCGAATAGATTCACGCCGATCGAGAAATTCGCCGACACCACGACCCCGAGTCCGGCGCGCTCTGCCTCCGCACGGTACGCCGGCAGCAGGTCCGACCACCCAGTGGTTCCAATCACGGCGGACAGTTTGCGCTCCACGTATCGCGGGAAATTGGCCTCGAGCGCGGCGGCGCTCGAAAAATCGATCGCGACGTCCGCAGGGGCCGACCAGTCCCCATCGTCGACATCGATGCGCGAGGCGATCTCCATCCCCTGCGCAACCGCCAGCTCTTCGACCAGCCGGCCCATCTTTCCGTAGCCGACGATGAGGAGCCTCACGCAAAGAACTCCTCGTGCAGCCGATCCATGGCGTGCTGGAGATCCGCCTCGCGGAGGATGACCGTGATGTTCCGCCGGGATGCCGCCTGCGAAATCATCCGAAGGGGGACCTCCTCGAACACGCCGACCGCGCGCGCGGCAATCGCCGGTTCATTGCGCAGGCGATCACCAACCGCGCACAGCAACGCCATCTCGTGCTCGATCGAGACCTGCGAGAACTCCGACAGCGCTTCCGCGATCGCCTCCAGATGGCGCCGGTCATCGACCGTCACCGACACGGTGACTTCGGACGTCGTGACCACGTCGACGGAGGTGCGATACCGCTCGAATACCTCGAACACGCGACGCAGGAACCCGTAGGCCATCAACATGCGGCTCGACGTGATGTCGACCACCGTCAGGTCGCGCTTGCAGGCGAGCGCTGTGAGCGGCGTGGATCCAGGCGTTGGCTCGGCAGTGATCATCGTGCCCGAACCCTCCGGCTTCCGCGCGTTCAGGATCCGCACGGGAATATTGCGCTCGACGGCGGGAAGAATCGTGCTTGGGTGCAGCACCTTCGCGCCAAAATACGCCAGCTCCGCTGCCTCCGCAAACGAGAGCTGCGGCACAAGGCGCGGCTTGGCGATGAGGCGGGGATCCGCGGTCAGCATGCCGTCGACATCGGTCCAGATCTGAATTTCGTCGGCGCCGATACCCGCTCCAACCAGGGCCCCCGAATAATCCGATCCACCGCGGCCCAGGGTCGTCGTATGCCCCTCGAGCGTGGAACCGACGAAGCCCCCCAGCACCGGGATCCGTCCAGCGTCGATCACCGTGAGCACCGAGGATCGCAGCGCCGCGTTGGTTTCGTCGGCCAACGGCACGGCCCGGGTGTGGTCGTTGTTGGTGACGATCGCGCGTCGCGCGTCCACCCATTCCGCGGGCAAGCCGCACTGTGTCAGCGCGGCGGCAACGATACGCGAGCTGAGCAGCTCACCAGCCGCGGCCATGACGTCGAGCGTGCGTGGCGACACTTCGCGAAGCACGGAGAGCGCCTTCGCAAGAGCAACGAGATCATCGAACTGCGCATTGATGCGAGTCCCGAGATCGCCCGCGGCGTCCTGCGGCGCGAGCGCGTGCGCCGCCGACAGGTGGCGTTCGCGCAGCTGCTCGAGACGCGGCAGCGCATCATTCACGCGGCCGGCGCCGCCCGCCGCGGCGATCGCCAGCAGCGCATCCGTCACGCCGCTCATGGCGGATACAACGACCGCCGGTCCGCGGCCGTCACGCGTTCGTGCAGTGCGAACGATCTGAATCAGCCGTTGAATAGCGTCTGGGTCTGCGACGGAAGTGCCGCCGAATTTCTGGACGACCATTGGAAAGGCGTTAGGGGTTAGGGGTCAGGGGTTAGTAATTGGTGGAACCGGATTCTATTTATATACGAAAAGGCTCGGGTGGCCGATCGAGCGGGCGACGTAATTTCTACATCCTGACTGCGTCAGAGCTTGAACGGACGAGACGGGCTGCAAACACCTCTGCCGACAGAGGCTTACGTCGCGGGTCTGGTGAAAACGATCGCGGCACTCTGCTTGGACCTCGTCGTCCCAGCCGCGGAGGTGGCATGCAGTCAACCGTGCTGATCATCGAAGCGCGCAGCGAAGTGGCCGCCGCCCTGGAAGCCGTCCTTGCCGCGGCGAACCTCGCGTCTGTGGTGGTGCCGCATCTCGAGAAACTGAGCGACGTCGAGATTTCGCCCGCAGCCATTCTCGTACGCGTCGCGTTCGAAAGCGCCAATGATCCACCCCATGCCGCCATCGCCAGGCTTCCACCTGATAGACCGCCCGTCGTGGCGATTGCGTGGGAAGACGACGAATTCGCGGAGGCGGAAAAGCTGAAATGCGACGTCATTCTCCGCGCGCCGCATGACATCCCCCGTCTCTGCGAAACGCTGACGCGGGTCGCCAGAGCTTAACGTTTGCGCTGCGCGGTTTTGCGCGTCCGTGGCGAGAGGTGTTGCTGCGCGGCGTTGCGCTGCTCGGTGAGTTGGCGCATCACTTCGCTACGGAGCCGGGCGGCTTCCGACAGGACGTCGTTCAGTCTGTCGAGTACTTGTTTGAGCTTTTCTGGACTGATGGGGGTACGGTCGTCCGCCATTCGTGCCGTAAAGACTACCGATGGCAGTGGCACCCGTAAAGCTCAACTAGGATAATCGGCCCTGTGACTCCACGCCTTCTCGACCGTGAGCGCATCGTCGCCGGCCCCGGCTTCAATCGGTGGCTCGTGCCACCTGCCGCGCTCGCGATTCATCTCTGTATCGGCATGGCGTACGGGTTCAGCGTGTTCTGGCTGCCGCTCTCCCGCGCGCTCGGCATCACCAAACCAGTCATCTGTCCGGACCTCACGTTGACGGCCGCGCTCTTCACCACTGTGTGCGACTGGCGCGTCAGCGATCTGGGATGGATCTACACGCTCTTCTTCGTCTTTCTTGGCTCATCGGCCGCGCTGTGGGGTGGATGGCTCGAACGATCAGGTCCGCGCAAAGCAGGTGTCGTGGCGGCCATCTGCTGGTGTGGGGGGATCGTCATCGCCGCGGTCGGCGTGATCTTCCACCAGTTGTGGATCATGTGGCTGGGCGCAGGCGTCCTGGGTGGGATCGGCCTGGGTCTCGGCTACATCTCTCCCGTCTCGACTCTCATCAAGTGGTTTCCCGACCGGCGCGGCATGGCAACCGGGATGGCGATCATGGGATTCGGCGGCGGCGCGATGATCGGCGCTCCGCTCGCCGACCGCTTGATGACCCATTTCCGCACGCCGACGTCCGTCGGCGTATGGCAGACATTCCTCGTGCTCGCCGGCCTCTATTTCGCCTCGATGATGGCCGGTGCGTTTGCGTACCGCGTGCCTCCGGCGGGATGGCGGCCTCGAGGCATGACCTCCGCGCCAGGGCAAGCGATGGTGACGACCAGGAGCGTCCATCTTCGCGACGCGCACAAGACGAAGCAGTTCTGGCTGATCTGGGCGGTACTTTGTCTGAACGTCAGCGCCGGCATCGGGGTGATCGGCATGGCCTCGCCGATGCTCCAGGAGATTTTTGGCGCGAGTGCGGCGGTGGCCGCGGGATTCACCGGACTGATTTCGCTGTTCAACATCGGCGGGCGCTTTTTCTGGGCGTCGCTCTCCGATCGCATCGGCCGCAAGGCGACCTATTACACCTTCTTCATCCTCGGCATCGCGCTCTATACGCTCACGCCCACGGCGGCGCGAACCGGCAGCCAGGCGGCGTTCGTGCTCGCGATCTGCGTCATCGTCTCGATGTACGGCGGCGGGTTCGCAACGATCCCCGCGTACCTCGCTGATATCTTCGGCACGCAGTTCGTGGGCGCCATTCACGGACGGCTGCTCACCGCCTGGTCGACCGCCGGCATCATCGGTCCCGTGGTCGTGAACTACATTCGCGAGTACCAGCGTGAAATCGGCGTGCCGTGGGCGCGGGCGTACGACGTCACCATGTACATCCTCGCTGCGATGCTCGTGTTCGGACTGATCGCAAACGCGCTCGTCAAACCGCTTTCCGATCGATGGTTCATGACCGACGAAGATCTGGCGGCGCTACAGGCGCGCGGCAGCCGTCGGTCAGACGCCGATCAATCCAAGGCCCTCGGGATCGGGCCGGGTGGACTCGACGGGCGGACCGCTCTTGCGTGGACGGTCGTCGCCGTACCGATTGCCTGGGGTGTCTGGGTCACCCTCTCCCAGGCGCTCATCCTGTTTGCGAATCGGATCTAACGTTTAGCCGCAAAGCTCACAAAGGTCACTATGTTCTTCCTTTGAGATCTGTGTCCTTTGTGGCCAATCCGTCTTCGTGGCCCTCGTGGCCGTCGCCGCGCATGCGTTAGACTTTATCGTCATGAATGTAGGGCTCATCGGGTGGCGCGGAATGGTGGGATCGGTCCTCGTGCAGCGGATGCGCGAGGAAGGCGACTTCGATCACATCGAACCAGTCTTTTTCTCGACCTCGCAGGCCGGTGCAGCCGCGCCTGCGATCGGTAAGCGCGTCCCCCTCGTCAAGAATGCCAAGGAGCTGTCCGAGCTCACGGCCATGGACGTCCTGATCTCCTGCCAGGGCGGTGAATACACGTCGGAGATGTATCCGAAGCTCCGGGAGGCCGGCTGGCAAGGCTACTGGATCGACGCCGCGTCCACGCTGAGAATGGCCGACGATGCGGTCATCATTCTGGATCCAGTGAACCGCGACGTGATCGACCGGGCGATGGAGCGCGGCATCAGGAACTACATCGGCGGCAACTGCACGGTGAGTCTGATGCTCATGGCGATGACCGGGCTGTTCCGAGCGGGGCTGGTCGAATGGATGACCTCGATGACCTACCAGTCGGCTTCAGGCGCGGGCGCACAACACATGCGCGAGCTCGTCGCACAGATGGGACGGACGTATGCGCCCGTCCGAGCGATGCTCGAGGATCCCGCGTCCGCCATTCTCGATATCGACCGCTCCGTGGCGGAAACGATTCGCAGCGCCGACTTCCCGATCGCGCATTTCGGTCATCCGTTGGCGGGAAGCCTCCTCCCGTGGATCAACGGGGATCTCGGCAACGGGCAGAGCCGCGAGGAATGGAAGGGACTGGCGGAGACGAACAAGATCCTCGGCCGCACGAAGGAACCGATCCCCGTGGACGGGATCTGCGTACGCGTCGGTGCGATGCGGTGCCACAGCCAGGGCCTGACCATCAAGCTGCGGCGCGATCTGCCGCTCGCCGAGATTGAGGCGATGCTGGCCTCCGCCCATGAATGGGTGCGTGTCGTGCCCAACGAGAAGGAGGCGTCGCTGCGCGAACTGACACCGGCGGCGGTCACCGGCACGCTGAGCGTTCCGATCGGCCGACTTCGCAAGCTGGCGATGGGCGGCGAGTACCTCGCGGCGTTCACCGTGGGCGATCAACTCCTCTGGGGCGCGGCCGAGCCGCTGCGCCGGATGCTGCGTATCATCCAGAGTGCGCCCGTGGCTCGTCAGGCGGCTGCCGCCGGCGCAGCGCGCGCGTAGCCAGACCCTTCGTTCCCGTCTCAGGCAACGATCCGCCTGCCCACTCCGTCTCTCCATGAAGAGGCAGCCCGCCTTCGCTCGTGCGAGCGTCGGCGGGACAAGCCATCTTCGGAGGCGGAATCATGGCATGTGGAAGAAATCTTCGGACGACGGTCGCGGTGCTGATGCTGACGGGCTCTCTGATGGGAGCGGTCGCCTGCGCATCGGCGACGCCGCGGGGACGTGTGTACCTTCGCGTCGGACCGCCGGCGCAGATTGTGGAAACGCGCGTCGTGTCGCCCGGACCGGGATATGTGTGGTTACCGGGGTTCTACCGCTGGGAAGGACGCAACTACGTGTGGATGCCTGGCCGCTGGGATCGGGCGCCGCGCGCACACGCGAGGTGGGTGCCAGCCCACTGGGTGCACGACCGACGTGGGTGGTTCATGGCCGAAGGTCACTGGCGGTAGGGCGATCACGTCCTGGATAAGGCGTCGGCCGGCGGCGAGCCCAGGACGTCTCCCGCCGATACGAGCCCGGCAGACAGCGGGCAAATCCATTTAGCACTGCGCGTTTCGATATAGTCTGTCGCGGCGATGACCCTGCTGGCATCCTCCGCGTTCTTCCTCTCTGGTTTTGCCGCGCTCCTCTACCAAGTGAGCTGGCAGCGCATGCTCGTCATCTTCTCCGGCGCCGACGTGTACTCCGCCACGCTCATCGTCGCGGCGTTCATGGGCGGGCTCGGTGTCGGGAACCTTGCAGGCGGGCATGTGGCGGATCGGACTTCGGCGCGAATGTCGCTTGTGCTCTTTGCGTCGGCCGAGCTCGCGATCGCAGTGTTTGGGCTGTTTAGCGCGTCGCTGTACTACGACTTCCTGTACCAGCAACTCGGACATTTCGACATCGCGCCCCCGGTGATGGGCGGCGTCCTTTTCATCAGTCTTCTGTGGCCGACCTTTTTCATGGGAGCGTCGCTCCCCCTGCTGGCGCGGACGCTGACGCAGCGGGTCGATCGCGCCGCGTCGGTCATTGGCGTGCTGTACGGCGTCAATACCCTTGGCGCCGCCGCCGGGGCCGTGTTGTCGACATGGTGGCTGCTCCCTCACCTCGGGCTCGAAGGAAGCGTCAGGGTCGGCGCCCTCTTGAACACCATTTGCGCCGCGGTGCTGTTCCCGCTTGCCGTCGCACTGAAGCGGGCGCCGCCTCCGCCTCAAGTCCGCGAGCACGAGGCAGCCCCGACGTGGTCCACCGACGCCACTAACGGCCCGGCCTTCGGCTTCTGGGTCTGGGCAGGTATCTTCGGGCTTTCAGGAATGCTGGCGCTGTCGCTTGAGATCGTCTGGTTCCGTCTGCTCGGCGTGATGATGAAGTCAACCGCGTTCACATTCGGAACGCTCCTCGCGTTGTATCTCGCGGGAATAGGCCTGGGCGCGCTGGCGGGCAGCTTCATGGCGCCGCGCGTGCGCAGGCCGGCGATCGCCTTCCTCTCGCTCCAGGCTGCGGCGGCCGTCTGTGCGTGCGTGCTGTTGACGATCTTTCTCCGCAGAGTCGACAACATTCCGCAAGTCTGGGCCTACCTGGCGAGTTACGAGCCGATGAGCGTTCGCGAGCAGATCGCGCAGCTGCAGGGGGCACTCTTCGGTGCTCCGGCCGCCCCGACCCCAGCGATGTTTCTCACCATGTACTTTGGCGTCCCCGCCGCTCTGGTCGTTCCGTCGACACTGTTGATGGGATGCAGCTTCCCGATGCTGCAGCGGGTGGTGCAGACCGATCTTCGACATGTCGGGAGACGCGTGGGTGCGTTGCTGCTCGCCAACGTCGTCGGGAGCATGGTGGGCACGGCTGTCACGGGGTGGCTGCTGCTCGATCTGCTTGGCACCGCTGGCACGTTGCGGCTCATTGCCGTCGCGAGCGGCCTGTTCGCGGTGCTTGCAGTCGTTCTGATAGGACGCGAGGCACACTGGACCGCACGACGCGCGCAGGCGGCGGCGGGCGCGAGCCTGGTGGTCTACGCTGCAGTGCTCCTGGGCATGCCAGACACGAGGACGCTCTGGACCAGACTGCACGCCGCGTCGCCCGATCGGGTGATCTTCGGCGAGGACGGATCGGGCGTGTCAGTCGTGAAGACGCAGCCGACCAACGCCGTTGTATTCGTGAACGGCGTGGGCCAGAGCGAGATCCCGTACGGCGGCGTCCATACGGCACTCGGAGCACTGCCGGCGTTCATTCACCCCGCACCGAAAGCGGCGGCCATCATCGGCCTCGGCTCGGGCGACACCGTCCATGCGGTGGGGGGCCGCCGGGATCTCGAGACCATCACCTGCGTGGAGATCATCAAGTCGCAGATCGTCACATTGCGCGCGCTGGGTGCGGCGTGGCCTTACGAAGGTCTGAAGCACCTGCTCGCCGACTCCCGTGTGCAGCATCTCGCCGGCGATGGCCGCATCCACCTGATGCGCGGTGGTGCGCGATACGACATCATCGAAGCCGACGCACTCAGGCCGAGCAGCGCCTACTCGGGCAATCTCTACTCGGAGGCCTATTTCATGCTCGTCAGGGATTCGCTGAAGGCGAATGGGCTTGCGGCGACGTGGGCACCGACTGTGCGCGTGCACAGCGCGTTCGTGCGTGTCTTCCCGTACGTCGTAAGCGTGCCCGGAATCCTGATCGGCAGCCGGTCGCCCATCGATCTGGATCGAAATGCCATCGCAGCGCGTCTCGCGGCGTCGGGTGCGCGCGAATACTACGCCGCCGCCGGCATCGACATCGAACGCATGTTCGCGCAGTACCTGAGGGAACCGGCGCGGTACGGTCCCGGGTTCTCCCGCGAGTCCCTCGGCGATTTCAACACCGACCTGTTTCCAAGGGACGAATTCGACTTGAGCCCGCCCGCGAAATAGGACTCAGCGAACGCGCCGCGAGTCGAGCACGCCCATCAGCGAGCCGGCTGCATCCCGCAGGCCCGATACGCTGCCGCGCCGTCAGACGAGGACAGGTAACTCAAAAGCGCTTTCGCGGCTTCCGGCGCTTTTGCGCGGGAGGAGATGAAACCCACGAGCGCCGTCGGCGTGGAGATCTCACGCGGCAGCTGACCGACCACGTCCACTCCGGGATCGTTGATCTCACTGGCGAACGTGATGGCAACATCGATGTCGCCCCTCGTCAGCAGCTGCATCAGGCTGACGCCTTGAACGCGTTTCACCTTCGGCTTCATCTCATCGAGGATGCCGAGCTGCGTCTGCGTCTTGTCGAAACTCACGCCCGCGGCGCCGCCCAATCCGCCGGCGCCGTCGGGATAGGAGATCGCCTTGGCCGCGAGCAGCATCCGCTTGACCGCGTCGGGCGTCGAGATGTCCGGCTTTGGCTCCCCCTTCCGGACGACTACCATGATCGCGACGCTCGCCAGCGGGGTTTCGGTGGCGGGAGTGACGTTGCCCGACGCGATGACGTCCTGATAAGGCGGCTGCACGATCGGGACGTCGAACGCCGCGCCGCGCACGACCTGCTGATGCGTGGCACCGCCCGAGCCGATGGTCGCCTTCAACACGTGGCCGGTCTTCCGGTTGAAATCCGGCGTCATGCGATCGATCGGGCACCGCATGCCGCCCGGCGCGATGAGCGTGACCTCCTCTGCCGACGCGCTTTTCGAGCCGCACAACGTCAGTCCCGACGCCAGGACGAAAGTCGCCAAAAGCGTGTTTTTCATAGTTGAGAGTCTAGGACAAGTCGACGCTGAAGTGCGTGAATGAGTGTGATAGGGTAACGCCGCATCCACCCAGAACCGCGCCTTGAGAATCGCGGCGCCGCTCGAGAAGGAGGAACGTCCTGTGACGAGGAAGCGATCAACCACGTCAGCCGTAGCCGTTGGAATCTGTCTCCTGGCGTTCGCCTTCACTTCGCTCGGGCGCGCGCAAAGGACACCCGTACAAGCGGTCGATGCGAACGGCGCACCCCTCTTCAAGGTGGACCCGTTCTGGCCGAAGCCGTTGCCCAACCGGTGGGGCATGCAGCAGGTGACGGGCATCAGCGTCGATCAGAACGACCACATCTGGTTCCTGAATCGCGCGGCCGCCGCCAACCCCGATGAAACAGGCGGCGGGGACGGACGCATCGACTGCTGCGTCCGCGGCCCTGAGGTCATCGAGCTCGATCAGGAAGGAAACGTCGTCAACTCGTGGGGAGGCCCTGGCTATCACCCCCTCTGGCCAACGAATTTGCAGACGGTGATCCCGGACTCCAAAGGCTTCGTCTGGGTCGCGGGAACCGGGGCACAGGACAGCATCCTCAAGTTCACGCGCGACGGAAAATTCGTCTGGGACTTCGACCATCGTCCACCGAAGGAAGGGACCTTCAAGGAAACCAACCAGAACACGGACATGTTCGTGTCGAAGGGCCGGTTTCAGCTCGATGAATCCGCCAACGAGATTTACATCATCAACCAGAAGCGCCTGGTCGTGTACGACATGACCACCGGAGCCTTCAAACGTGGCTGGGGCGGCCATGGGATGCCGCTGAGCGAAATCACCAACGACCCCATTCCCGGGTACAAGTGGACCGGCGGCCCGCCACCTGAAGAAAAGAACTTCGTGCCCGATCTCCACTTCGCCGAGATCTCCAAGGATCGTCTCGTCTATATCGGCGAGCGCGGCCAGAATCGAATCGAGGTGTTCACGACCGATGGCAAATTCGTCAAGGAATTCTATGTGGCGCCCAACACGCCGTCACGAGGCGACGAATGCGGCGGCCTGTACCACATGAAGTTCCCACCGTGCGGCACGACGTACAAGCTGGCCATCTCACGCGACCCTCAGCAGAAATACCTGTACGTTGCTGACGGCACGAACAACAAAGTGTGGATTCTCGATCGCCAGAGCGGCAAGACGCTGGGCAGCTTCGGCCGCAACGGCACCTACGCCGGCCAGCTGCACTGGATCAACTCGATCGCGATGGACTCGAAGGGGGTCATCTACACGGGCGAAGTGGAGGAGAACAAGCGCATCCAGAAGTTCATGCCCGTCATGGCCGGGGCCCCGGCGACGCGCTGAGCCCGCACCGTAGACGTTGTTAGCTTTGCCTCCCCTGCGCGTTACAGCAGGGGAGAGCAAAGCTATGACGTCAACCACGCCGCTCGTCGTCAGCGACGACAATCCCGCCGCACACGTACTTCGGACGCCGGTTCGTTTCGGACCCGACGTCATCGACGACCGAATCTGTGGCGCCGGGCGCATGGAATTGAAGTACTGCGTACCGGCGCCGGTCTCGGAGTGCGTCCTGGACGTGGCACGCGCGCACCTCGTCCCGGACGTGCTCTCACTCGGCCCACGCCAGCGTGTCACGTCCCTGTATCTCGACACCCCGCAACTGACGTTTCTGCGCTGGCACCGCGATCGCGTGGGCGACCGCTTCAAGCTCCGGATCCGGCGCTACGGGGAACAACCGCCCTCGACGCTGTACGCCGAGCTGAAGCGAAAAACGGGGTCAGTCGTGCGCAAGCGCCGCGCGGCGTTTCCAGCCAATGCGCTCCACGCCTTTCTCGAGGGCTCGGGCGTGCCCGACAGCGCCGTTTCACCGCAAGACGCTAAGAATCTGAGGGAATTCGCATACCGTCGATGGGTATCCGGCGCCACCCCGAGAATGCTCGTCACCTGTGTCCGCGAACCGATGCGCGACCCCGACGACGAGACCGCGGTGACGGTCGATCGTGACCTCCAGTATCAGCCGACCCGCCGCGCCGATCTCGTCGGCGACGGGTGCGCCTGGCAGCCAATCCCCCTCTCCTGCGCCTCCGGACCTGCGACGGCGCTCGTGGAGCTGAAGTACGGCGTTCGACCGCCCGCATGGATGGACGCGCTGATCGTGCAGCTCGCCCCCTGGCGCGTCCCCTTCTCGAAGTACGTCGCGGCGATGAATCAGTGCGCGCCCGGGGAGATCTGCTGACGCCACCTGTTTGATTTGCCCTTGTTCGCCGTTTGATCTGATGTGACCAACTTCATAAGCGATATCAATCTGCCCGGAATAGCTGGGCTGGCCGAGGGCGCCAGCCTGCTGGCGGCCGCATGCATCGGCATCCTGGTTGTCGCCGTTCAACGCTGGACGCGACGCGAGCATCCCCTCACGCGGTCGATGGAGCAGGCGCACGTGCTCCTCTGCCTGTCTGGCGCGCTCACCATGCTCATCGTCGGCGATTCGCTGCCTCGCGCGTTCGGGATCGCCGGCGCCGCCGCCATTGTCCGCTTCCGTACGCCGGTTGAGGACCCGCGAGACATCACCGTGCTGTTCCTGTTGATGGCGCTCGGCATGTCCGCCGGCCTGGGCCTGGCGTCGGTGGCCGCGGTCGGCACGCTCTTCGTGTGTGCGTGCCTCCTTCTGTTGCCTCACAGCCAGTCCGAGCCGCCACGCTCGATGAAGGTCGCGCTCGTCGCGGAGGGGCGCCAGTTTCCGACGACGCACGTGTCGAAGGTGTTCGCCGCACACCAGATCGCGGTGGAGCCACTCGAGTTCTCGCACGGCGCTCACGCGGCCGTGCGCTACCGCGCGTTCCTGGATCGAGAGACGTCGCTCGACGAGGTCAGCGCCCAGCTGCTCGACGGTGGAACGGTCGGCATCACATCGGTGTCGTGGGAAGCGTCGAAGAAGGGTCTGTGATCTCATGGAATTCATCAATGTGTACCAGCGGCGCGGACCTTTTAGGTCCGCGATAGTAGCGGCGTCCGCGGGAATAGCCGCGATCGTGCTGCTCGTCGCAATGCCGGCGGCCGCGCAAGAGGCGCCGGCTGAGGCCGCCGCGCCGCGCGACGGCCGGTGGAGTGTCCGCTGGGACAACCATCCTGAGGTCGAGTGGTCCGGCGGGCTGCGAATGGAATTTCGCGCGCGCCTCCAGGGTGACAGTCGCGCTTCGCGAGCCGCCGTCGAACGGGGAGATGGCGACAGATTCGACGTGGGACGCCGGCGGGTCGCCGTGGACGGCGAAATCGGCCCCGCCATTGATTTTCAGATCGAAGGCGAGATCGAGAGAACCAATCCGTGGCGCGACGTGTACGTCAACTACCGCCCGATGCGCGGTGCGCAGATCCAGGCGGGACAATTCAAGATCCCCTTCGGCCTCGAGGAGACGACCAGCGGCGGGAACCTCGACTTCATCTATCGATCGATTGTGTCAACCAGGCTCGCGCCTGGACGCGATGGCGGCGTGATGCTCCACGGCCGCGTGGCGCGGCGGACAGTCGGCTACGAGATGGGGATCTTCGCGCACGACGGCGACAACGCGCGCCCCAAAGGCGGCACCCGGGTGTTCGGCGGTCGAACGCTCGCCGGCCGCGTCACGGTGGAACCCTTTCGCCACTCGAAATCGATGATGTCTGACCTGGAGGTGGGAGTGGCGTTCACCCGCAGCTCGCTGCCGCAAGGGTTCCCAGCGGTGCGCGGCAAAAGCGTGCTCGGCGTGTCGTTCTTCGACTCCGACGTGTGGGTGGAGGGAAGCCGACGGCGGGACGGCGTGCAGGTACGGTGGCGACCCGGCCCGTTTTCGGTTGCGTCCGAGTACATCCGTGTCAGCGACGATCGACGCGGTCAGAGTCAGGCGGGCACCGATCTGCCGCCGTTGCTCGCGCGCGGCTGGTACGTGAGCGGCACGTGGGTCGTTGCGGGAGCGACAGGTGCCGCCGATGTGGATCAACCCGCCCGGCCACTGTTTCAAGGCGGCTACGGATCGATTCAAGTTGCGATGCGACTCGAGCGTTTGAGCTTCGGAAGTATCGCCGACACCAATTCGCCTTCGACAAGCCCGCGCGCCGACGTCGTGCTCGGCAACCGCGAGACCGCAATGACGTTTGGCGCAACGTGGCATCTGAACCGGTGGATCAAGATGGAAGGAAACGTGATCCGAGAGCAGATCGGCGGCACGGCGGTCAGCCCGGTGCCACACCTGCGTGTGTGGAGCCGCCTGATCCGATTTCAACTGGCCATCTGACATCAACCACATGACGAATCTCCCTTTCATTTGTCGGGCGAGCTCTTGTGGCTTGCGATTCCTGGTCGGACTGGTAGTCATCCTATTGACCTTGGGCGCGGACGGCGGTCGCGTAGCCTCGGCGCAGACGATAGAGGATCTATTCGATGACGGGACGGTGCAGGAGCTGCGACTCTCCATCAACGAGCGCGACCTGCGGGAGGTCCTCGAGCGCTATCTCGAGAACATCTACGTCCCGGCTGATTTCCAATGGCGCGACCAGCGCGTGCGGAACGTCGGCGTGCGGTCCCGCGGGCTTGCCAGTCGCAGCGCGTCGAAGCCGGGCTTGAGGATTGATTTCAATCGTTACTCCGCTGGGCAGACGTTCCTCGGTCTCGCCTCGCTCGTGCTCGACAACCTCGTCACGGACCCGGCGCTCGTGCGCGAGCGCGTCAGCATGGCCCTCTTCAAACGCCTTCGACAGCCGGCATCGCGGGAATCGTTCACCCGTCTGTACATCAATAGCGTGTACCAAGGCATCTACGCCATCGTCGAACCGGTCGACGGTCAGTTTCTTCAGCGGGCGTTCGGCGAAAAATCCGGATACCTGTTCGAGCGCCATTTCCTGCACCCGTTTCTTGGCGAGGACCTGGGCGACGAACTGACGGCGTACAGAAGAGTCTTCGAACCTCGGAACCATGAGCTCGAGGCCGACACGGTTCTGTACTCGCCGATTCGCGACCTGTTCCACGAGGTGAATCAGCCGGTCGACACGGTGTGGCGCGAGCGCGTCGGTCGATACATCGACCTGCCGCAGCTGGTCACGCACGTGGCCATCGAAACATTCCTGTCGGAGGCGGACGGGGTGCTCGGAGGCGCTGGCATGGCGAATTTCTACCTGTATCGAGGACCGTCCAGCGATCAGCACCGGCTCATCGTGTGGGACAAGGATCACACGTTTGCAGCCGTCGATTCGCCGATTTTCCTGCGCGTCGAGGAGAACGCCCTCTTCAGCCGCGCGCTCGCGTTCGGTGATCTTCGGGCGCTGTACCTGGACGTGCTCGAGCAATGTGCGCGGTCGGCGGCCGGCGACGGCTGGCTCGAAGCCGAAATCGTACGTCTGTCGGCGCTGATCGACGTTGCAGCCCGGGAGGATGTCCGCAAGCCGTACGACGACGAGAGCCGCGAGACGGCAGTCGAATTCCTCAAGCACTTCGCACGGCAGCGGCCGACGTTCGTGCTTCAGGAGATCGCGCGCGCGCGCGGTGGACGGTAAATCGTTGCGAAGGAGCGGTCTCTCGCTGGCTCTGTTGCTGTTGCTGACCGGCGTGGCAGGCTGCGGCGAGAACGGCACGTTCCCAACGGCCCAGCCAGGTCTGGGAGCCATCGCGGGTGCGGTACTGGTCGGCGCTGGCGACATCGCGCTGTGCGGTTCGGCGGCGACGGAGGCCACGGCGCGTTTGCTCGACGGTTTGCCTGGGGTCGTCTTTACCGTGGGTGACAATGCGTACCCGTCGGGCCGCCCGAATGATTTTCGCGACTGCTACGATCCCGGGTGGGGCCGGCACAAGGCACGTACTCGTCCGTCGCCAGGTAACCATGACTACGAGTCGCCGGGGGCGCTGCCGTATTTCAACTACTTCGGCGCCAACGCCGGCCCGAGCGGCCTCGGCTACTACCGCTACCGCCTTGGCGAGTGGCAGATCTATTCACTGAACAGCAACGTTCCCATGGACGCGGGCTCATCGCAGCTCCAATGGCTGCGGGGAGAGTTGGCGGCGAATCCGTCGACCTGCGCGCTTGCGTACTGGCATCATCCGCTCTTCAGCTCTGGACAGCATGGTGACAACGTCGCCACCAGGCCGCTGTGGCGCGCGCTGTATGACTCCGACGCCGACGTGGTGATCTCCGGTCACGAGCATTTCTACGAGCGTTTTTCGCTGCAGGATCCCGACGGCCGTCCCGACCCTGCCCGTGGCATTCGCGCATTCATCGTCGGTACAGGAGGCGCAGAGCTCAACTCGCCCGTGTCCGTGCACCGCAACAGCGACGTCCGCTGGAGCGTCAATGGCGTGCTGGAGCTGGAGCTGGGGGTCAACAGCTATACGTGGCGGTTTCTGTCCGAAACGGGCGCGGTCGCGGATGTCGGCGGGGGTTGGTGTCACGAGCCGAGTCCACCGACCGGGTCCGCAGATCCCAACGGGCTGGTCCTCGGGAACTCCATGTACCCTTGATCTCGGCCGCATGCACACCTAGGCTATTGGTCGATCATCCTGAGACTCCTGGAGAAGAGACCAATGCCAGTTCGAGAGATCACGACGAAACCGCAGGTGGCGATCATGAACGCGGTCCACGACCTGCCGGTGCTGGTCGCCCGCGACAAGGGATTCTTCAAAGACGAGGGGCTGGACATCGACTTCGTCGTCACGCCGGGAATGGCGCAGGTCACGAGCTCCCATGCCGTCAAGTTTGATTCCGTGTTCGATCGGCCGCTCGATTCGATCTACAACGAAGGCGGCATCGACACATACCGCATGTGCGAATGGGGAATCATGAAGCGCGCCGTCGAGGCGACGTCCAGCGGACTCCGCCCGCGGAAGATCGTCGCGCTCGGCGCCTCCATGTCAAAGTTCGCCATCGTCGTCTCGCGGGACTCGAAGATCTATGAGCCCGAACAGTTGAAGGACCAGGTCATCGCTGTGACGCCGAACAACGGCTCGCATTTCACCACGCTGAAGATGGTCGAAGGTTTCTTGACGCCGGAGCACGTAAAAACAACCAGCGCCGGCTCCATGGTGAAGCGCCTCGAGGCATTGCGCAAAGGCGAGGTCGCAGCCGTCAGCCTCATGGAGCCGTGGATCAGCGTCGCGCAGAAGGAAGGGCTCCGCATCCTGATCGAATCGCACTCGACCCGAAGCGAGGCGGCAAGCGACGATCTCGACGGCCCGACGCTTGCGGCGATGTTCCGGGCGCAGGCAAGAGCCGTCGACGTGCTCGACAAGGATCCGACGCCGTACGTCCACTATCTGATCGCGGAAACGGGCGGCCTGCTGGAGCCGCGCGACTTCCAGACATGGCGCCTGCTTCACGCCCCGCCACAACCGTACACTCGCGAGCGTTTCGACGACACCTACAACTGGACGGTAAAGTGGAATATGACGGTGGCGGGAGCCACATACGAGAACACGGTCGACAACCGCGCCTGGGAATAACGCGACGGGCTGCCTCCGTGTTTCCGTGCCTCCGTGGCTCGTCTTATCTTCGGGCCCTTTTGACCACCGTGTTCTCGAAAAGCGTGGACCACTTGTCCGCCTCATCGAGAGAGCGGCTCGGATCGGTCTGTACGATCTTCACGCCCTTGAGCGGTGAGGCAACCTTCATGTTGGTAGGCACGTAGTCCATGTTCACGAAATACTGCTGTCCTTCTCCCAGCAGATACTCGTAGAACAGTAGCGCCGCATTCGGGTGTCGCGCCTGTCGCGCGACCCCCACGGCATTCGAACGGGCGATGGCCGGATCGAGCGTGAACCAGTCCACCGGCGCGCCCTTCTTTTTCGCCTGTTCCGGCATGTAGTTGTAGACGGTGAGCGCGAGGGGCACCTCACCCGAGATCACCATGTTGTTGAGCAGCGTGTGTCCCTTGCGGACGGAAATGCCGTTGGTCGCGACAAGGTCGCGGAAAAACTTGAGACCCACCTCGCCCCCGCCCGTGACATCCACCACCGACGCGAACCAGTCCTGGTCCTTCGCCTCGATGCCCAGCTTGCCCTTCCACTTCGGGTCCAGGAGGTCCTTGTAGGTCTTCGGCAGGTTCTCCTTCTTCACGAGATTGGTGTTGTACGCCTGTACCCACACGGAGAGCAGCGTCGCCGCCCATTCGCGGTGCACAGGGACCGAACCCGGTTGCAGATCCTTGTGCACGGGCGATCTCACCGGCAGCAGAATCTTTTCGCGGGAGAGCGCCTCCATTTCCGGCGAGCCGAAGTGGATCACATCGGCGTCGTACCTCTTCGCGGAGGCCTCCGCGACCGTACGCTGCAGCACGCTGTCCGTACCTGCACGCCACACCGTCACCTTGACACCGTATTTCGTCTCGAACGGTTTCAGAAGAGTGGGAAGATCCTTCTCGGCAATCGTCGTGTACAGCGTGAGCGCGCCCTCTTTCTTCGCGGCTGCGGCGATCCTGACCATGCGGTCCGGTCCGTCGTAGTTCACGAGCGACGTCTGGCCCGCCTCCGCGGGGGCCACGAAGGACACAAAGACGGGGTTAACCACAAAGGTCACAAAGAACACCAACGTCAGAACACAAAGAAAAACAAATCTCTTTGTGTTTCGCTCTTCTTCGTGTCGTTCGTGACCTTCGTGGTTCAAGCCGTCTTCGTGCGCTCGCACGCTATCTTCCTCGTCCAAAGAGTTGTCCGTACAGCGTCTTCCATTTGTCGTACTCGTCGATCGCGACCTTCGAGTCGACGAATTTCATCGGCATCCTGTTCAGCGGCGTGTCGATTTTCTTGCTGGTCGGCACGAACTCGAGGTTTGCGATGATCTGCTGCCCTTCGGGGCTCAGCTCGAAGTCATAGAACAGGACGGCGGCGTGGGGGTGTGGCGCCCTGCGCGCGACGGCGATGCCGTTCGGGCGCGCGATGGCGTTGCCGATGACGAACCAGTCGATCGGCGCGCCCTGCTTCTTGAGTTGCTCGGCCTTGTAGTTGTAGACCGTCAGAGCGAGCGGGACCTCGCCGGAGACGATCAGCTGACTCAGCAGTGTGTGTCCCTTGCGAACCGACATGCCGTTGGCCGTCACCATGTCCCTGAAGACCTTACGGGCACGCGCGTCGCCGATGTCGTTGAAGATGCCGGCGAGCCAGTCGGAATCCTCCTGCTCGATGCCGATCTTCCCTTTCCACTTCGGGTTCGCGAACTCCTCCCACGTTTTCGGGAGGTCCTGCTTCTTCACGAGCCTGGTGTTGTAGGCCTGCACGAACACATTGAGGCGCGTGCCCGTCCACTCGCCGTGCGGAAGGACAGCCGGGGCAATCAGGTCGGCCAGGTGCGGACTCTTCACGAGCTGCAGGACATTTTCACGATGGAGCGACTCAAGCTCTGGCCCGTTGGTCTCGATGACGTCGACGGTGAAGCGGTTCGCGCGCGCCTCCTGGATGGTGCGGTTGACGATCCCTTCGGAGCCAGCGCGCCACGGGACCACCTTGATGCCGTACTTCTTCTCGAAGGCGACGCCAAGCCGGCCGATGTCGGCGGTCTGGAGCGACGTGTAGACACTGATCGTGCCTTCCTTCTTCGCCCCGGCGACGAGCTTCTCCATCCGGTCGGCGCCGGTGTAGAGCGCGACGTCGGCGGCCGTGGCTCCGGGCTTCACCTGTGCGCGACCGGTGAGCGGAAGTACGACCGCAGCGGCGATAAGGCCGGACGCGAGGACGAAGTGCCGTCTGTTCATTCTTGCTCCTGGTCAATTCGCGATTCTGATGAGCGATTCGTGATTGCCAAATCGGGAATCAGAATCATCAGTCATCAATCACTAATCACCAATCACTAATTACTAATCACTAATCACTAATCGCCAATGAATGCCGGGGCGGCAGCTCGGCCAGCTCCAGGGTGTATGCCTCATCCATCCGCGGTGTGAGGCCGCGGCTGGCCAGTGCTTCCGCGAACCAGTGACGGACTCGCGGGGACTCATCCGCATAGTCGATCTGGTCGCCACCGAGCCGCTTCGAGATCCACGCTTTGGGCACGCCCTGCGCGTTCCGGATCGAAACACCTTCGGCTTTGAAGGCGAGGTAGCGCGCCGGCGTCGTGCCGGTATTGAAGTGCTGGTGGTACCAGAGATTGGGCGGCACGATCATCGACCCCTCTTTCCACTCATAGCGCTGGGGCTCTTCACCCTCTGGCCACATCAAACTGTAACCTTCCCCATTCAGGATGATGACGTGCGCGCCAGGGCCATGGGCATGGGCTTTCTTGTATCTTCCCACCCCGAACTGCGAGATGTGGCTGTTCATGTGCCCTTTGGCCATGCTGAAACGGATGTGCGCCCCCCCCGCCCCGCGCTCCTTGGCAGAGATGAGCGGCAGGTTCAGGGCGTCGGCCACGAAGTTCGTATCGAGCAGGAGCCCCCGCTGCTCGCCCTTGTTCGCGAAGTACTCAGGCTCGCCGTTGAAACGGTCCTTGAAGTCGTACCGCGTATTGAAGACGAAGTCGAGGTCTCCGAAGGCGTTGATGATCACCGGGGCGTTCGTCACGGCCACAAAGCGGGCAGGGTCCTTGCCCGAACCGTTGAAGTGCTGATGCCAGGTGTTCAGCGGGATGGCGAAGAGCGCACCCGCCTTCCACTCGAAGGTGATTCTCCGCCCGGCATCGTTCCAGACCGCCGTCGAACCCCGCCCGTCCAGGACGTAGATCATTTCCTCGTACAGCTGGTGGTGAGGAGCGAGCTCCTTGCCGGGTGGAATCTCGCACACATAACAGTCGTTCGAGGTGCGCGAGGCGTCGTGGTTCAGGAACACGCCTCGCCCGCCGCGCCTCGCCCACGGCTTGAGGTCGACCGTGTGCAGGTCCGGAACGTAGAACGAGCTGATGATATCCAGGCCCTCTGCACGCACCCATCTCGTGTACGGAGTTTCCTTCTCGGCGGCGAATTTCTTCGCCAGGTCGTCGGAGACGACTGCGTCCTTCGGCATGGGACTCCAAGTGTAACTAGCGATTAGTGATTCGCGATTTTCGATTCGTACAACTCCCCATCACATGTCACCCCACCACAATCACCAATCACCAATCACTAACGCGTTGCAGTGGCGCGGGCGCCGCGCAGGTAGCTTTCGACCCGGTCCGGCGTCAAAATCACCGTCGCGTCGTACTCCGGTGCGTCCTCGATCTGCTCCAGGTCATTCAGTCCGCACGCCTTGAAAATGCGGTTGACGATCGAGATGAGGCGCGCGGGCTTGTCGGCGCTGGCGTTGAAGTGCTGGTGGATCGTGTTGGGCGGAATGTAAATGACGTCCCCCGCCTCCCACTCGTAGCGCTTCACCTCTTCCTGCGGCGTCCAGTGATAGGTGTCGGTGATCTCCACGTCGCAGTCCTGGTGCAGGTCGTAGCCCTGGCCCTCCAACACGTACAGGCATTCCTCGGCGAGGTGTCGGTGCTTGCCCGAGCGGCTGGCGGGCGGAACGATCTGCATGTAGGCGTCCACCGTTTCCATGCGCGTGTTCATCGCTTCGTTCACCAGGTGCTTGAGGAGGCCCTGCCGCGCCATCTCCCACGGCATCTCCTCCGGGTGGATCACCTTCTTGCGCTTCGCGTTCCTCGCCGGCGCCGCAGCCGCGTCATCGAGCAGCGCTTGATAGAGCTTCTGGTTGTTCGTGCCCTTCATCCACGCTTTTGATTCGCTCCAGGACATCACCAGTTCTCCTACTCGTCGTGGTTGAAATTCTGCTCGAACTCGCGAGCCTGAAAACCTTCAGCGCCAGGTGCCGGTGTCGTCGGCCGGGGCTCGACCATCTTCTGGAAGAGCATGTTCATGAACATGAACATCGGCTTCGTCTTCATGACGATCGCGCGAGCGGGCTTGGTGCTGCTCGCGTTGAAATGCTGGTGCACGCAGTTGTTGTGAACGATGGCAACGTCGCCGGCCTTCCAGTCGTACCGGACGCCGTCGTGAATCTCGTACCCTTCGCCGTCGAGAATGTAGAAAGCCGCCTCGTTGACGTGACCGTGCTTCTGCGAATGACCGCCGGGCGCGTATTCCTCGAGGTGAATGTGGAACATCTGCGTGATGCCGTCCTTGGGCTCGATGTAATGACGGCTGTATGTCTGCGGCCCATCGTTGAACCTGATCAGGCGTCCCTTTCTCACCCGCGGCATCGCGCGTAACCGGGCAAGCTCCTCCTTCAGGTTGTACTGGCCCTGAATCGCGCGCACGAACACACGATCTTTCTTGCTGTGGTAGTGCGACTCGCTCACAACCACTTCTTCCACTGCCACGCCCTTCTCGTCTTTCGCCATCGTGAGGTCTCCACTCCAACGTTGCCACGGAGGCACGGAGACACGGAGTTTTCTTGGTCACGTTCTTCTCCGTGACTTCGTGTCTCCGTGGCTCGTCTTCTTAAAAACGCATCAAACTCCGTACTCGTCCAACCTGAACTTCTTCGGCTTGAGCATTCGGCACAACTCCCGGTTCAGCCCTGCCTGCGGAAGGCCGATGCCGGCATCGTTGGCCATCGACTGGATGATCTCCATATCATCCTCCGCCCACGCCATGGTGTTCGTTCCCCAATGTCGCAGGACGGCGTTTTCCGCGCCGGTCTTGAGGAGCGCGTCACGCAGCACCTCGACATCGATCCCGGAGCGCTTCGCCAACGCCAGCGCTTCGTGGTTGGCAATCAGGCACGCCCACATCAGCATGTTGTTAGCCGACTTGGCGACCTGCGCCGTCCCGACGCCGCCCGAGTGGATGATCTCCGTACAGAAGCAGGCCAGCACCGGCTTCAGGCGCTCCACGATCTCCGGGTCCCCTCCTACGAATGAGAGGAGCGTACCCTCATCCGCGGCGCGACCGCCGCGGCAGACCGTCGAATCGACGACATGCACGCCGAACGGTTTGGCGAGATCCGCAAGCTCCCGCACCGTACGCGGGTGCACCGTGGACATCACCGCCACGATCGTTCCGTGGGCCAGATCCCGAAGGAGACCCGCCGCCATCACCTCGCGCAGCTCCCGGTCGTAACCCACGCAAACGAGGATCGCATCACCTGCCCGTGCGAGCGCCGCCGCGCTGTCGAGCCAACCGGCGCCGCGCGTCACGACCGCTTCCCGCTTCCCGGCGTCGATATCAGTGGCGACCACGGTGAAGCCCTTGCGCACCATATGGCCGATGATCGGCTGGCCCATGCGACCCGCGCCGATCACGCCGACTGCCCGAATTGCCGTTGCCGTGGTGTTCATGAAGTGTTTTACCGCTTCTGAGTGACGGTGTCGAGCAGCGCCGGCTGACCCGCCTTGACCCGCGCGATCGCCCGTTCCAGGGCCGCTCCGAGCCCCTCAGGTGATTCGAACGGGCCTTCGGCGTACCAGCCCATCGATTTCGCCATGGCCGCAAAATCCGGCGCCGGGTCGTCCAGGTCCATGCCGATGTGCGCCCTCTCGAGCGGCGTGCCACGTAATTTCGCCATCCGGATCTGGTGTTCCCAGTCGTTGTAGTAAGCGCGGTTGTTGTGCATCACCACGAGCATGGGGATGCGATGCTTGGCCGCGACCCACATTGCACCGGCGTCGAACATGAGATCGCCATCGGGCTGCAGGTCAACGACGAGCCGCTTTGCCTCGCGGTGCGCAAGCGCGACGCCCATCGAAATGCCGAATTGAGTTGCCGTGCCGAGCGACCGCCCGGGATGACGGTAGGGCTCGTCGAAGTCCCACAGCTTGCGCGCCCAATTCTCGAGCGTGCCGGCGGTGAGGACCCAGTCCTCGTCCTTGATGGCGCTCCAGACCTCGGAGGCGAGACGCGGCAGCGTGATGGGACTCGCGTCCCAGTCCACCTTCGCCTCCTGCGCCCACTTCTCGCGCCATGAGCGGCTCCTGGCGGCGGTGTCGAACCTGCGCGCCCTAATACCTTCACGAAGCGTCGGGTCGTCCGCGATTCTGGCGTCGAGAAGCCGTGTGATCTCCGGAATGGCGATCGTGGTGTCGGCGAGGATCTGCAGCTGCGCGTGATGCAGGCGCTGGTAGTCGAACGTCCAACTCGAAAGTTCCAGGTCGCCGAAACCGATGTCGATCCACTTCGCAGTCGCCGGCACGATCGACGTCACCTGCCGCGTCGCGCTCACCAGCTCCGTCGTCGGCCGCTCCCAGTCTCGCGTGTCGAGGCATATGACGAGGTCGGCGTCGCGGAACACGTCTTTCGCGTGACTCATGTTCAGCGGATGGCACGTCGGGAAGTTCAACCGACTGTCGACATCGTAAACCGGGATGCCACCCATCTCGGCGAGGTCCACGAGTGCGTAGAAGGCTTCCGGCTCGCGACCAACGTATTCGGCGATGATCACCGGTTTGGAGGCGGCGGCAATTAGATCAACAGCCTCCGCAAGCGCTCTTGGCTCCGGCGCGATCCGTGTTGGCACTCTGGACCCGACGGCGGGCGGCATCGCGACCTCATGATCGAGCTTCTGCTCCTGCAGCCACGCGTCGTAGCACATGTAGATCGGGCCACGCGGCTCGGTCATCATCACTGAATACGCGCGCGAAAACGACTCGGGGACCCCGTCGATCGTATGCGGCTGGTAATCCCATTTCGTGTAGGCGCGCACCGCGTCGCCCTGGCTTTGAGCCGTATGAATCCAGTCGATGCGCGGACGACGCTTCGTCTCGTCCATCGGGCCGGTGGCGCCGACGATGAACACCGGCGCGCGGTCGATGTAGGCGTAGTAAATCGCCATGTTGGAGTGCAGCAGCCCGACGAGATTGTGCAGAATCGCGACCATTGGCTTGCCGCTGGCTTTGGCGTAGCCGTGCGCGATCTGGACCGCGATCTCCTCGTGCTGGCAAAGGATCATGGTCGGACGGTTGCCGCCGTAGTTGACGATCGAATCGTGCAGGCCACGGTAGCTCGCTCCAGGATTCATTGCGGCGTATGGCAGGTCGTAGGCCTGCAGCAGGTCTACGATGACGTCGGACGCCCAGCGGTCACTCGCCACGTTACGCCACCTTGAGGGCCACGCACTTCTGCGGATTCAACTGTACGAAGATCGCCTCGCCGACTTTTGTACGCAGGGTCGGATGGCGACGCGAGAGAAGCGTGCGTGACCCGACCGTCACCCGGAAATCAACCGCTTCGCCAAGGAAGACCTTCTGTTCCACCCGCCCTTCCCACACGTTGCTGCCCGCGGGTCTGGCCTCCGACAGCTCCACGTCCTCGGGCCTCACCGACAGCGCGACGCGCTCGTCCGGGTGCAATTCCTGGACGGCACTGACCGTGACGTCGCCGATCTCGGTGCGCACAACGTCGCAACTGCCGTCCGTCGTCGACTCCCTGCGGAGGACGGTCCCCTCGATGAAGTTGCTGGTGCCCACGAAGTCCGCGACGAACTGGTTCAACGGACGTTCGTAGATGTCGCGCGGGCTGCCGATCTGCTGGATGCGTCCCTCGTTCATGACGGCGATCTCGTGCGACAGGGCGAGCGCCTCGCTCTGGTCGTGCGTCACGTAGACGGTGGTGATCCTCAGATCGCGCTGCAGGCGCTTCAGCTCGAAGCGCATCTTCTCGCGAAGCTTCGCGTCCAGATTCGACAGTGGTTCGTCGAGCAGGAGGAGTGCCGGCTCCATCACCAGCGCGCGCGCCAGCGCCAGCCGCTGTTGCTGGCCGCCGGAGAGCTTCGTCGCCTCGCGCTCGGCGAGATGGTCGAGCTGCACGGCGGAGAGGACGCGCATGACGTTCTCGCGGATTTTCTTGCGCGAGTACCCGCGGCCGCCGACTTCAAGCGGAAAGGCGGCGTTCTGGAACACGTTCATGTGCGGCCAGATCGCGTAGGACTGGAAGACCATGCCGAAGCCGCGTCGGTTTGGCGACACGAAGACGCCTGTGGACGAGGAATAGACCACGCGGCCGTTGACCGAAATCTCACCGGCGCGAGGCCGCTCGAGGCCGGCGATGGAACGGAGTGTCGTCGTCTTGCCGCAGCCGCTGGGACCGAGCAACGTAAAGAGACGCCCCTCGGCCACGGTGAAGCTCACGTCCTGGGCGGCCTTGATGATCTGACCCTTGTCGTTCGGGTACTCGGTGGACAGGCCCTCGATTTTCAGCACGGCGCCTTCTCCTTCCCCCTTCCCCCTTCCCCCTTCCCCCTTGTCATTCTTTGACGCCGTACTTGTTGCCGAGCCAACGGGCGACCAGAACCAGTACGAAGAGTGTGGTGATGAAGAGCACTCCGAGCGCCGAGAGCTCCACGTACTGGCCATTTTCCCAAAGCTGCCAGATGACGATGGACACCACCTGCGTGTCAGGACTGTAGAGAAGGATCGATGTCGAGAGCTCCCTGATGGAGACGATCATCACGTAGATCCAGCCCGCCAGGAGCCCGGGCTTCAGGAGCGGCAGGATGATCCTGCGGAAGGCCGTGAACCAGGAGGCGCCGCTCATCGCCGCCGACTCCTCGAGCTCCTTGTGGATCTGGAGCATCGACGTCGTGTTGTAGCGCAGTCCGTACGGCATGAAGCGCGTGATGTAGGCGATGAACATGATCCAGATCGTGCCGTACACCCCGACGTCGACGTTCAGATAGAAGATCATGATCGACAGGCCGAGCACGAGTCCCGGAAACACCATCGGGAGCGAGGCGATGTTGTCGAGGAGCCACCGCCCCGGGAGCTTCGTCTTCACCACGATCCAGCAGATGACGGAGGTCACGAGCATCACGATGGTCGCCGAGCCGAAGGAGAGCACGAAACTGTTCCATACCGTGCGCCCGAGATCCGGGTAGGTGAAGATGAAGCGATAGGGATCGAGCGTGAGGTTCCGTAGCGCCTCCATCGAGGGCACCGAATAGAACCTCTGGAACGACGACCACAGGAGCACGGCGAAGGGCAACACGACGATCAGCACGAAGTACACGATGAAGACCGCCGCCGTGAACCAGCGCCATCGCCCGAGATCGATCTGCCGCGGGCGGAATCCCTTGCCGGTCATCGTGGCGTACTTCGACCCGCGGCTGGAGAGCCGCGAGACGAAATACACCCCCGCGGTCGTGATGGCGAGCAGCGCCACCGCGTACGCCGACGCGAGGCCAACCTGACTGGGATAGCGGTGCACCGCCTGGTAGATAGACGAGGTAAACACCTCGATGCCCACGGGGAGACCCAGGAGTGCCGGCACCTCGAACGACTCGATGGAGCGTACGAAGAGGATGAGGATCGTCGCAAAGATCGCGGGCCAGGTGAGTCTGAGCGTCACTCGCCACGCCACCTGGAAAATGCTGGCGCCGCTCATCGTCGCCGATTCCTCGAGCGACGGATCCATGGCGCGAAAGGCCGCGCTCATCAGGAGGAATGCCATCGGCGAGTAGTGCAGCCCGTCCACCCAGATCATCCCGCCCAGCGAGTAAATGTCGAACGGCGCCTCCGTCAGGCCGAACCAGCTTTGCATGACGAGGTTGACGATGCCGATCTGCGGGCTCGCGAGCAGAATCCAGGCGACAGTGAACAGGATCGAGGGGATGACCAGCGGGATGAGGGAGAGCGCGAAGAAGATCGACTTGAACGGCGTGTTGGTGCGCTCGTTCATCCACGCGAGCGTCGTGCCGAGCACGAAGGCGAAGAGCGAGGCGCCGAGCGCGAACCGGATCGAGGTCCCGAACAGCCGCCAGGTGTCCGCGCTGCCGTAGGCCGCGGCATAGTTGCCGAGCGTGAAAACGGCGGCGGTCGCCGCCGTCTGCGGCGTGCGAAAGCTTTGCCACAGAAGGAAGCCGAGTGGAATGACCGCAATGTAGACCGTGAAGGCGACGCACGCGCCTATCACGATCCACTTCCAGTCGAAGGCGGCCTTCGGGCTCGCGCCGCTAACGCTGACGATTTGGGACGTGGTCGTGGTGGTGATGGTGCTCGTCTCCGTGATGGTGTCCGTGGTCGTGATCGTGCCCGTGATGATGGTGGTGCGCGTGCCCGTGGTCGTGATCGTGATCGTGACGCCCACGGGCATCGGTGTCGGGGATCCGCGGATCCTCGCCGAAGACGAGCGACTTGATCGTGACCGGGACGGTGAAGGAAGGCATCCGCACGCGGCCGAGATCGATGTAATCGAAGTCCCAGAGCGAGATGCCGTCGAGCACCAGTACCTCTGAAGCCACACTCAATTCGTCTTTAAGGATCGCGCCGAGAGTCTGAGCGATATCGCTGTCAAGGATCACGAACACGGGCTTTTCCGCCGTGATCGTGCGTGGGAGCGCCGCCACAATCCCTCGTGCAAAGCCGGCCAGTCGAGCGTAGGCCGGTGCGCCACGCCAGCGGAACGCGAGCGCGACTTCCGAATCGCCTTCGACAAGATCGAAATGTTGAAAATGATCCCGGATGGCGGCAGCGACCGCGGACGGGTCGACCGTGTCGTCAAGCGGTACCAAAGGATGGATCACCTGCAGGTTCTTGCGGGGCAGCAGTTCCCTTGGACTCGAGATATAGACCGTGTTTCCCGATAACTGCACGCTGTACTCCGAAGCGCCGAGCGCCGTGGCACGCATGCACTCGCCGGCGGGCAAGAGCGGAAACGGGAAACACCCCGCGGCGAGGCGCTCGCGGATGGCGTGCCCGAGACGGCGGCCAAGGTCACCAAAATCGTGCTCCTCACGCCCGTAGACGTACTCGCCGACACCGCCCGAGAACATCGCCCCCGCAATGCCGCCGAGCACCCCAAGGGGCTCGGTCAGCCACAACCCACGGACCTCTGGGGGCGCAGGATCCCGCGTAAGCGCGGCTACGAGAGCATCTGCCATCCACGCCGTGACGCGCGATAGATCCTGCTCGCTCACTGTGTCACCCAGGTTCCACTCGCAACCCGCGAGCGCAGCGAGATGCCGGCCCCCCGGATCGAGGCGCGTGAGACGGCCCTCGTCGTCGATGACGGCCAGGCGCCCGCCGAGGTGAATCGCCGCCGTGTGCACGACGTTGCCTGCCTCGACGAGCGCAAGCTTCGTCGTGCCGCCGCCGATATCGATGTTGAGAAGAGCCGCCGCGCGATCGTGCGATGCCTTCGCCGCGCCGGACCCGTACGCCGCGAGCATCGACTCCATGTGGTGCCCTGCCGCGGCGCAGACGAACTCACCGCCCACCTCCGCAAGTACTTCGGCGATCGCCTTGGCATTCTCGCGACGCAGCGCCTCGCCGGTGAGGATCACCGCGCCTGTATCGACATCGTCCGGATGCACACCGGCGGCCTCGTACGCCGAGTCGATGATCCGGCCGATGGCCTGATCGTCGATGCGCTCCTCGTCGAGATACGGCGTCAAAGCGACCGGCGACTGGTACACGGTCTCGCGGTCGACGACGAAGTAGCGGCTGGTGAGCTCCTCCGAAAGCCGCCGCAGCTGCACGCGGGAGAAAATCACCTGCGTTCCCGCGGAACCGATATCGATTCCGACCGACAGAAGCGTGATGTTGTCCTGCAGCCACAGGCTTGACGTCGTCGGGTCGTACTCGCCGCCGATGTCGTCGTGATCGTGATCGTGGTCCGCCTCCCCATCCTCGTGCTCGTGCATGGGGTCCATGCCAAGAAGGTGATCTTCCAGGCTGTGCGCGGTCTTTTTATCCGGAATGTCGGCCATCAGCCCCTGTTTGTGGGCGGTATGGTATCGCAGGACCGGTCACCGAAACGGCTCAGACGAGCTCCGCCCAGCAGCCGGAGACCCGAAGTCAGCAAATCCATTGCTCCGCAAAGCGGCAGATCGGGTTGCGGCACAGGTCCTAACGACGTAGTCTGTGGCGGCGTCGCGTTGATACCCGCAGGCGCCACAGCCACTCTGCTCGGCCGAAAAAACGCGTGAACGGGAGGTGCTTGATGTCCCCGGCGATTCGCCACTTCATCATAATTGGGGTAACTGTTGCCGCCAGTCTCGGACCGGGTGTGCAGCGCGTTGAGGCACAGCAGCCGCTCAGGGTCGAGGGCATTTATCCACGGCAGCTCCCGATCGGACAGAGCACCGTCATCAATCTCGTCGTCCCGACCGTGGACGAACTCCAGCCGGAGATCGCCCCGTCGCAGGGCTTGACCGTATCAAGCGTCACGCGTGGCGATAGTTTTCAGGGAGCGCACACGTGGTGGGCGATCACTGTTGATGTGGGCAAGGATGCTGCGCCGGGGGATCGGACACTGACCCTGCGGTTTCCGAGAGGACGCGCCATTTCGACCGTGGTCGCCATCCCCTCGCACGTGCCTCGCGTCGGCGAGCTCCGTATTCTGGGCGCGCACTCGAATCCAGCGGCGCTCGACATTGAACTGGCGGCGAGCGATGGCGCCGGTGACCTTGGCGCGGCGCCGTACGTCTGGTTCACGGCGTCGTGCGGCAGCGCCAACATGCCGCTACCCGGAGTCATCCGCGGCACCGTGGCGGGCAAGCGTGAAAGCGGCAGTGTCGTCCGCGTGAGCATTCCGCGCCCGGCGCCCGGGCGTGACACGTCCGATGCGACCAAATGCGATTTGCAGGTACGCGTCGCCGACTCCGCGCAGTTCGAGAGCAACGCTCTGCGAACAACCGTCGATTACTCGGCGTTCGGCTCGACCGCGTCGCCAGAAGCTCCACCGAGCGTCGGAGCCGATACCGGAGGCGGCGACTGGGAAGACGTCGTCAGTCAGGAAGAACGCTTCTCGGTCAACTTCCCCGGCCACCCCACCATTCAGCACACGACCTGGTTTTCACAGTTCGGCGCGGTCCTGCCGGCACGCGTCTACAGTGTGATCAACGGCCAGAGCCGCTATTCCGCGACGGTCGTCGACTACAACCCGGTCGAGCGTCTGCTCGTAGAGCGATCGCGGTCGTGCCCGCCGGGAGCGAACACGTGTCAGGGTATCGCTGACTGGGGTGTTGGGTACTGGAAGACCGACATTCGCGGAGCGCTGCTGTATGTGATTT
>Ga0208185_1000187_pt1 | contig 39242 bp, 63 predicted proteins | sample EasRivMeERMLT700_FD_187532 | JGI IMG/M metagenome (GOLD analysis project Ga0208185, IMG submission 187532) | Soil microbial communities from meander-bound floodplain in the East River, Colorado, USA - East River MetaG ERMLT700 (SPAdes) (version 2) | ecosystem: Environmental > Terrestrial > Soil... | reverse complement strand
TGACATGCAAGACGGTGACGTCCTACTGATGGACGCGCATGAGTGGCACGGTAACACGCCGATGATCTGCCAGTGCCGCGAGAAGCTGCGCGATCCCGGTCACTACTGCTCGCCTGGATTGAAAGAGCATCCCGGCAAGTACGTGTCGCCGGAACGGGTTAGCATCGTGTCGTACTATCGCACGCAGATGGAGAAGTGTGAGACGCAAGAGGTGGAGGAGAAGAAGTGGATCAAGGAACGCGACAAGCGAAACTTCAAGGCGGCGGGCGTTGAATCCGCTAACTAACAGCGAGATGGCGAGGTTCCAGTCGTGCCGTCGCGGATGGTACATCTCGTACTATCTGCGACTACGGCGGATCCGCGACTACGCGTCGCTTCCGAGCGTCGGGAACTTCTATCATCATGGTCTGGAGGTCTATTACAACACGGGCGAGACGGACGTTGTGGACATGGTCCGCTATGAAGCCGACGCGCTGATCAATGACAATCCAGACATGGCAGAGCAGATCAATAAGGATGCCGAACTGGCGCAGATCATGCTGACGGGTTACTTCGAGTGGTTGGAGGAGACAGGAGCAGATGAAGGTCTTTCGGTTATCGGTGCAGAACAAGCAGTTGAAGTTGGTCTGGGCGAGACAGGTTATCGACTCCGAGGAAAGATTGACACCCGGCTGGAAAGAGACGCCGATGGCGCGTGGCTCCAGTTGGAGAATAAGACCGTTGCAAACCTCGGAGACATCCCGAAGTACGCGCAGGCGGCGCCGCAGTTCCTGACCTACGATCTGCTGGCGTTTCTGTTGGCAAAGGAGGAGAAGGGTAGACGCACAGACGGTGTCATCATCAACATGGCGCGACGTGTCAAGCGAACGCCGCGTGCGAAACCGCCGTTTTACGATCGTTGGGAGGTCCGCCACAGTGTTGAAGAACTGCGCTCCCACTATCGCCACGTCGTGGGAATCGGACGGCAGATTGAGGAGGTGCGACATGCGCTTGATAACGGAGCAGATCATCATACGGTATGCCCTCCAAAGGTGGATCGCAATCACATCTGGGCATGTCCATGCGCGCCGCTGACACCGATGATGGATGACGGTTCAGATTGGAAGTCATTCGTTGAGGACTTGTACGAGGAGTACAATCCGTGGCAGCGTTACGAGGAGGAGAAGTGAAAAGGAGGATAGATGAATCATCGTAGTCTTACTCTGGTAGTTCACGGAGAGTCTGGAGCCGGAAAGTCCTGGCTCGCGGACACAGCACCGTCACCGAAACTCGTCTTCGATGTGGAAGGAGGAGTCAGATTCACGCCGTCGCGGAAGATCGAGTGGGATCCGCGAGTGGCACCGCCAGAGGCGGATGGTACATGGGACACGGCTGTCGTGACGACCACTGATCGAGACGTTATCCGACGTGCGTTTCAGTGGCTGGCGCAAGGACAGCATCCGTTCAAGTCGGTGATCGTCGATTCGCTTACGGAAGTGCAGAAGCGAACCGTTGACGACATCGCTGGAACGAATCAGTTGACGATGCAGCACTACGGCATCCTGCTTCGCGAGGGTGACGCATTGGTCCGGGCGTTCCGCGACCTGACGCTGCATCCAACACATCCGATAGACGTGGTTGTGTTCGTCTGCGGATCGAGAGAGAAGGGCCAGGAGCATCCAGTAGTTCGGCCCGCGTTGATGGGCCAGATGGCAGAGCAGATCGGCTACACGGTTGACGTGATGGCGTATCTGTCTGTCTTCATGGACGGCGAAGGAGAGATTGATCGACAGGCGCAGTTCGTGCAGTTGAACGGCGTCGCAGCAAAGGACAGAACGGGCAGACTGGGAACGGGGATGGAGAACCCTAGCATCCCGAACATGCTCGATCTCATCTACGGACAGGAGGCGTAAGTGGGCAGTTTCAGTTTCGCAGAGTTGTATGAGCGGACGGAAAGCGGTTCCGCAGGCGGGATCGCTCCCGGCGTGTACGATGTGACGGTGAGCGACGTTCGCTTCAAGGCGGACTCGCGAACGCTCTTTCTCGATTTGGACGTTCTGAACGGCCCGAGTGCCGGAACGACCGCTCAGATCACCTTGTACATTCCCAAGGAGGGCGACAAGCAGGGAGCGTTCTTCAACTATCGCCGGAAGATCGCTGGCTTCCAGGGTGCAGACCTGAAAGTGGCGTTCGAGGCGGCTGACAACGCACCATCTGCCGAGGCGGCATTCACCGTGATCGCAGACGCGCTGCGCGGTAAGAGTGTCACGGCGAAGATCGGTCTGAATCAGGCCGAGGGACCGTACAAGGGCACGAATGAGTTGAATGAGTCGAAGCCGCTGGAAGGCAGCCCGACTCCAACTCCCGCGCCCGTGCAGGCGGAAGCAGTTACGCCGGAGCCGGTCGCCGTAGACGGCCAGACTGAGGCGAAGGTGCCGTTCTGATGACACCCGAAGAAGAACAGGCCGGGGCCAAGCGCCCCGGCCTCGGGTTCTCGCAGATCGGGGCCGAACTGCCGTCGATTGACTGGACGCTGGCGGAACTGACCGGAGAATGGGTAGAGTCGGGTCAGATGATCAACTGTCCGCTGCCTGGACACGACGACACGACGCCGTCCTTCAATCTGTGGGACGACGACGAGAATGGCGTGCCACAACGCTACGGATGCTTCGGTTGCGAACGCCGAGGCGATGTGGTCGGGCTGATCGCGGAGATTGAGGGCATCTCGATCGGCGACGCCATGCGGCGCGCCGCCGAACTTCGCGCGCAAGAAGACGGCGATACGAAGCCACGACCGGAACGTAAGGCTCCGAAGCCGGACAAGGATCTGGTCAAGGAATTGGAATTCATCGTGGCGGGCTTTGGTCCGCGACAGCATCAAACGATCACGGACTTCCTGGAGGAGAAGGGCTTCGTCGGTGGCGAGGCGCAACAGGAATACGTGGTGGATGAGTGGAGATGGACGTCTACGAACGGCGCCGTCGTTACTCCGCACTACGACGTTGACGACACGCTGACCGGCGTGAAGTTGCGCGCCGGAACAAAGAAATGGAACATCGACGGCTCGCGCTTTCCCGCTCTGTACGGTTCATGGCGTGACAAGAAGCGCAGCCGCGTAGTTCTATGCGAAGGCGAGACAGATACGGTTCATGCGGCGTTCGCGCTACGCGACGAGCCCGTGGACGTGTTGGGTCTTCCGTCTGGCGCATCTCAGCAGATTCGGCCCGAGTGGATCGAGTGGCTGAAGGGACGCGAACTAGTTTTGGCATTCGATGCCGACGATGAGGGCATGAGGGCTGCTCGTAGATGGTGCGATGCGCGTCCCGGAACCCTTCTCGCTCGGCTTCCTGAGGGCGAAGATCTGCTGTCGTGTGGCATTCCGGTCAAGGAACTTCTTGAACGAGCGGAAGAGCCGCGCCGGCATTCGGGGATGATCATCATCTCTGAAGGCGTCTTCTCACGACACACTGATAAGGGTGACATCCCGGTGGCGGACTTCTCATTCCTGCCAGCGAGAGAGTTGTCCACCGAGGAGGGACCGGCATGGGAAGGACTGATCAGCGGAAACCGGACGGAGAGTCTGCTCCGCGCCGCAGATCTGCACAGCGCGTCCACGATGACGAAGTGGGCGAACTCGAATGGACGTTCGTGGACGGGTGGGAGCGGGCCATCAGTACAGGGAGTCTTCAACTTTCTAACGTCGGCCTCCGCATTTCTCCCGCTGGAAACAGCGACGACGAAGGCGGGGAAGATCGGAAGATCGTACGTCGGGCCAGACTTCTGCGTCGGCGCCGATCGGGTACGATACATTCCGCCAGCGTTCGGAGACGCGCAACTCGCGGGAAAGATTCACGTGCCCCGCGCAGACTGGGACGTGACGGCGATTCCCGCGTTGGAACAGATGAACGATCCAGCGACGATGGCTATCATTCTTGGCTGGATATGTGCGACGCTGCTTCGCGGGAAGCGTGCGCCAGCTCCGCCCTTGTTTATATCCGGCGAAAGCGGCGCGGGAAAGACCAACCTGCTCTCTACGACACTAAGATCGTTTGGGTTCGGTACGGAGACAAACCTGACCACGACTACTCCATTTGGTGTGGACTGCATGGTGTCCTCGTGCGTCGGCTTTCCAGTCTGGTTCGACGAGTACCGAGGCGGCGCACGCGAAGATAGCATGCAGAGACTACGTCAGTTGCTTCGCGACGCGTACTACGGTCAGCCGAGCATGAAGGGCGGCATGAAGACACAGACCACCGAGCTGAGTGAAATCACGACGTGGGCTGGAATCGTTGTCAGCGGCGAGATGTCCTCACACGAAACGTCGCATCGCGATCGTATCGTGATGCTGGACTTGGATCCGAACGCCAAGAACAAGGACGCGTTTGTATGGCTACAGGACAAGCAAAAGACGGCTGGACTCGGTCGGGCGATGCTGGAATTCTTGTCCACACGACCTGACGCGCTGTTCAAGATCACTCCGCAAGGACGTCCAGAACTAGGCGATCGCTTCCGGGACACGATGGGATTCGTGCAAGCCGGATGGGACGCTTGGCGGGGCTTCCGTTGGGAGATGGGTTTGCGCGACAAGCCAGTCGGGCCGAACTTGCTCATGCTGGAAGAAGCACGCGGCAAGACAGAAGATCCGTGGCTGGAAGCGATCAAGGCGTGCGAAGGAATCTCGGATCGCAATGGAAGCGCGCTAGTCGAACAAACGGCGGAGGGCGTTGTTCTGATTCCGTCGGAGATCATCGTTGAGGCAAGACGTGTCGGCATTGAACTTCCGGCACGCGCTAACGAGATGATCCAATGGCTGAAGAGACGATACGAAGTGCGTGAAGCACGCGCCTTCACCCGACGTGCCAAACTGGTCGTCGGCATGCGTCTTGACGGAAAGGACAAGGAATGAACAAGTTGTTCCTCGACATTGAGACCTCCCCTCATGTCGCGTACGTCTGGAAGTTGTTCGATGAGAACATCGGCATCGATCAACTGATCGAGCCGACGCGAGTAATCTGTGTCGCCTGGAAGTTTGACGGCGACGAGGGGACGGAGTTTGCGGCCGAGTGGCATAAGGGCGGTCATAGAAAGATGATCCAGACCGTTCACAAAGCGGTAGACAAGGCAGACGCCATCGTGCATTACAACGGCGTTAGTTTCGACGAACCACATCTGTCACGTGAGTTCTTGGAAGCGGGTCTTAGTCCGCCGACACGACCGCAGCCGATCGACTTGATGAAGACGGTCCGGCATCGGTTCCGCTTCGCCAGCGGTAAGCTCGCACATGCGGCCGACGTGCTACACATTCGTGAGGGTAAGATCAAGACTGACTTCACCCTCTGGTCGCGAGTGCTGGACGGCGATCCGGTCGCAAGAGCCGAGATGGAGGAGTACAATCGAGAGGACGTGGAGCTGCTGGTAGAGCTGTACGACGTGATCCTACCGTGGATCGACAGACATCCGAACGTCGGGCTGTACGAGGACGACGAACTGATGCGATGCACCAGATGTGGGAACAGCGCGTTCCTAGTCAAGAACGGCACCGTCCGCACAACGGCTGGTAAGTTCCAACGCTATCTGTGCAACGAGTGCGGAAGTCAGTCACGCGGAGCCAAGAGAATTGGCACGACCCCACTACGGGAGGCTTGATTCATGAAAAAGCTAATCGGCATCATGGCAGTCTGTTCGTTGATTCTGTTCGGACTGTCAGCGGTAGGAAGCGCTGAAGCAGAAGCCGGTCGTCGGATTATGTGTCAGCAACATCCTAATCGGCCGAAGTGTCAACCGAAGCCGACGACTACGACACCGCCACCTACGACGACGACGGTTGTGCCGCCGCCAACTACGACTACGACTACGACTGTTGCTCCGCCGCCAACAACGACTACGACGACGGCGGAACCGCCGCCGACGACTACGACTACGACTACGACTACGGCGGCGCCACCTTCTGCGTATGACTGCACAGGATACACCAACGTCATCGTCGTTCCGAATGGCGCTACTTTCACTGCTGGATCTCCACCGCCTAGCGCGTGTTACGACGCTCGTGGAAAGACGATCTCCGGTATGCCTGAAGGTTCGCGTAGCATAAAGATTGGAGAGTCAACCGCATCTACGAATACCGCGTACGTCGGCGGTTCTGTGATCCAGACCTGCTCGTTCGCATACACATGGACGCAGGCGCATGACGCGTGTAGCGGTGGACCGAGAATCACTGTCTCTGGTGGCGTAGCTGAGTTCTCAGGCTTCTTCGTCACCAACGGAGACGACGCCATCAAGCCTCGCGAAGCACCCGAGTTCAGTGGACAAGGGAGCTTCCTGGTCGAAGGCGTGTACGCGACTCAGGTACGTGATGACGTTATCGAGAATGATAACTTCATGGCCGGGACGGTTCGAGACAGCCTGTTCGATGGAGTGCATACATTCCTGTCGGAGCAGTGCCAGCCTTGCACCGGACCGACCATCTCAGCGGGTGAGAACCCGAACGTTCGCATCACCGATGTGTTGATGCGGATCGAGGATCCCAGCGCCGACGATCGCGAAGGCCGATTCTTCAAGTATCAGGGCGACGGGAATCCGCAGCATCATCCGATCATCACTGACTCGGTGTTCGCCATGAGCGAAGAGCCGAACAGCGGCTGGGATGTGGCGGGATTCCAGGGAGCAGAGTTCCACGGCACGAACTATCTGTTGTGGCTCGGCACCGTCGGTACGTTCGAGGGTGAAACTCCAGCCGGGATCACGTTCCTCCAGGGACAAGCTGCGGCTGACAAGTGGTGTCAGGTCCGGGCTGACTGGCTGACATCGCACGGACGCAGCGTTGGCACTTGCGTCACGGCGCCCTAATGAATCGCATCTGCAAGATCTGCGGCGCACCGGCTGAAGTCGCGAGGACTGTCACATTGAGTGGCATCGACTTCACGGGTCTGGACGCGTTGTATGCACAAGACCTAATCCAGTGCGCCGCAGGGCATCATTACAATGAGATCAACGAAGACGAGAGCATACTGTTGAAGGAGGAGGAGGACTAATGGAGCCAACGCATATCGCGTTGGACGCCGACGACGTTGTTGTGGACTTCGTGGCGGGTATTCTTGATACGGTCAATCGGGACTTCGGCTCGGATGTGAAGCCCGAGGACATCACCGACTGGAACTTCGGGCAGTTCATCGACGAGATCATTGGACGTCCGTGGTTCGAGTGGCTGGAAGATCACGCGTGGCTATGGGCGCAGAAATTCAAGCCTGTTCCTGGCGCGATCGGCGGCATCGAGAAACTCCGTCGTGCAGGACACTATCTAGAGATCGTCACGGCGAAGCCGGCGTGGGCCGAAGATGCGATGTGGGAGTGGCTCGCGCGGTACAAGCCGCGCGTCCATCGACTGACCATCGTACCCATCGCAAACAGCAAGAAGCATGAGATCTCAGATGGCATTGTTCTTGTTGATGACAAGTGGGAGAACTGCGTCGAGTGGGCGAAGGACGGCCGACCGGCCATCCTGTACAACAGACCCCACAACGCCGGATTCGGCACACCGCCAAGCGGCGTCATTCGAGCAGAGAACTGGGATGCTGTTCTGCGGATCATGGATCTGCCGTACCTGAACTGGCCGACGGACGAGACGGAGGACACGAAGACATGGATGTGGCAGGGATACTGGAGATGAGTGAATTCGAGATGCACGGTACAGTGACGTTTCAGTTCAGCGGAATCAAGATCGTGGGTGATGATCCCGCCGAAGCGATTCACGAGGTTGAGACGATGAGCGTCAGCGAATTGCTGGAATACACCGACGACGTCGTAGACGTTCACGTCGAAGGGCAGCATGTGACTGGTCCGATGGAATACAAGTTGCGATTGGTCGAGTGATGAGGACACTCCACATGCTTCACTCGCTGGACGCAGACCTGGGCGCCACGGCGTCCACTGTTCGCAACGGATTCAAGTGGGCCGATCTGGAGGAGCGCGAACACATCGAGCTATGCGTCTGTACGCCCGAACCCGAGGACGAGTACGGCAAGCATGAGTCTCACGACGTGCAGGGTGAGGGTGTTGTGTTGGCGCTCTGGTTCGGGTACTTCAAGGACATCCCGGCGAAGCTACTCAGCTATGAGCATGAGGTCCGGTCGCGTGAGTACAGTGGCCTACTCGCTTCGATGCGGAAGGCGTACGGGAACGCCTTCAGCGAGGACGCTCCCGTAACAGTCATCATCTACAGGAGAATTGCATGACCCGATGCGCTCACGGTCAAAGATTTGAGCATTGGATTCCGGCGCTCCATCAGCCGCAGATCAGAAGCGGCAAGGTCGCGTGCGGATCAGATCGGGACGTCTTCGAGACAGATCCTGATCTGGAGCCGTGCGCTTGTCCGAGGGATTGTGATTGTCGGGATGAAACGGAATGGCATTGTGCGGTGGAGCATCGTATTCCCGACGACTTTCAACCGGCCAAGAACGTGACGTGGGACCAGATACATCATCTATTGCATCGGCTGAAGGGCTGGAGCAAGAATCCGTGAGGAGGAAGTCAATGCTAGCAAGATTGATCGGTGTCACTGGATACGCGAAACACGGTAAGGACTCAACTGGAAAGGTGCTACAGAAGCACTTCGGTTACAAGCGCTACGCCTTCGCGGATCAGTTGAAAGAGATGGCGCTGGTGCTGAATCCGATCATTCCGAACGAGCCGTACGCAGATCGTCTCTACACGGTTGTCCAGGATCAGGGCTGGGACAAGGCGAAGGAGAATCCGGAGATTCGGCGCTTCCTGCAAGTGCTGGGAACCGAAGCCGTGAGAGATTTTCTAGGCGCGGATGCATGGGTCCGGGCGCTGTCTAAGCGCATGCACGAGGACGATGTGTTCGGTGTCACCGCGGACGGCGTGGATCTCGATCCACACACAAAGATCGTTATCACCGACGTACGCTTTCCTAATGAAGCCGATTGGGTGAGGAAGGTCGGCGGCAGTCTGTGGCGTATCGTCCGTTTGAACGCTGACGGTTCGGTGTTCGATAACGGAATCGGGTCAGATCATCCGAGCGAGAAGTACATCGCGGGTCTGCACGTAGATCGCGTTCTGGAGGCATACACGCTAGGCGACTTGGAGAAGGCGGTGTTGGAGAGTGTATGACATCAACGAGTATCAGGCGCGCGCTGGCGACACGGCCATCTATCCGAAGGAACGAGGTCTGGAGTACACGGCTCTCGGGCTGGCGGGCGAGGCGGGCGAGTACGCGAACAAGGTGAAGAAGGTCATCCGGGACGGTGCCGACGCATACGATCGACAAGCGTTCGCCGCCGAACTGGGCGACGTCCTCTGGTACGTCGCTATGGCTGCTGAGGAACTGGGTTATGGTATGGAATACATTGCTCGGATCAATCTTGAGAAACTTGCTGAGCGACAGGCCGGCGATAAGATTCAGGGAGCGGGTGATTACAGATGAACGAAGGTGTGCGGCCGGGTGAAGGTCGCCGTATCGTGTGGGCTGGTCCGGACGGACTGCTTCACGATTCTAGCATTGTGGAGTTCACCATTATGATGACTATCAAATCTCTCGGCAGTGCCACGACACAAGAGGTCTCAGACGCGTCGGGCCGGATCGCCGCTACGTTGATCGACGACGGTTGGTACACCGCCGATGAGTGGGTGGCCGCGTGGTCCGCCAACGAGGCGAAGCACTTGGACGACGAACTTTCGCAGCTCAATGGGGACGGTAGCGCTTCAAATGACTGACACGAGTTGGTATCCCGGCGAGTATCGGCCAGATCCGGCGTATCCTCCGCACTACAAGACCATGCCTGACTATCTACGTATCGAGGATGCCATGCTCAATCCTGTCCGGCAGTTCAAGTCGCCCGAACGCGAGCGATTCTGGATTCGGTGCCGCAACTCCGGACTCGGAGAATGGGATCCAGTTAGGCTGAATCTTCGGGTGCGTCCGGCGGTGAAGGCTTACGGCGCGCATCGGGTCACGTTCAATCTGGCCGACACGCAGGTCGGTCTAGCGGCGAGTCACTGCTTCGAGGTTTGCCCGCCGTTGACGAAACCCGGTAGCGGATGGCTGCACATCGATCCCGTGGCGTTCGAGCAATACTTCCTGAGCCGAACAACCGCCACTCTGAAGTACCTGTTTGCCCACGAGTTCGGCCACGCGCTGGGCTTCGGCCACGGGGGCGACGGCATCATGGACCAGACACCGAGCCACGCAGTCGTCAACGACGAGGAGATTGCCGCCGCGAAGGCGTATTGGGGACTTCCCTGACCACAGCGTCCACCACGACGCTTACAGGCCATTTCAGCCCAAAATACATCCCGATCTACCAGGAGAAACGCAGAGACGATTTTGGCTCGGTCCTGGCACCGTGAGCTCAGGCAGGGTTGCCGAATGCGCCTATAGTCACAGGGCGCGGGATACAGTGTCACTTCCGTGCCAAAGCGCAACTATACCGAGAGGGGAGGCAGTGTCGTTATGGCAAACGTCAAGATTGAACTAGGCATCCTGTCAGAAACGGGCGAAACGCTCTGGCCGGTCGCCTTTCGTACGTGGGCAAAGCGCGAGGAAGTCAAGACGGCGCTGACCCATCTGCTCAAACTAGCAAAGGAGGAGACCATCGCTGGAATCCGCACCACGCTGGAAGTAGGTGCTTACGAATGAGCTTCGCGGGCGTGATCGTGTACGAGCTAGGTTACGACGGCGAGACTCTGCGACAGCATGAGTTCACGGGTCTCACGTTTGATCAGGTTGTGGCTGCACCCGGCGAAGCCATCAAACTGCGATACGAGCTCTCAGTCGCGGACTATCCCGGCAAGAAAGAGTTGGTAGAGGAGAACAGAAAACTGCGGATGGCCGTCAACGACTTCTGGGTCTACGTCAACGGCGCGCCCATCCTGGACTATCGGGATGACGAGTGATGTACGGAACGACGGACGTGATACAAGACCTAGAAAGGAAGGTCCGGTTCTACCGCGTCGTCAGCGGCATTCTAGCGGTGCTTCTGTTCCTCGCGTGTTTCATCGGACTGTCTCGCGAGGCCGATGCGAGGCCGTCGCCTGACGTCAAGGAACGATGTGATACGCCGATACCGTTGACGTTCATTCAGTGCGTTACGTACGGCGAACACTGGGTCTACATCGGCACGGCAGGCAACGACCGCATCGTCGGTACGGAGTGGCCGGAGATCATTCACTCTGGGCGAGGCGCGGACTACGTGGACGGTGGACGCGGACCTGGCGATGTGTGCTACGTTCAGCCCCGCGACACGGTGAAGCGCTGTGAGTAAGCATCGGGAACACATCGAGGAGAACAAGCAACTCAGAATGTACATCGACGAGCAACGCGAGAAGCTTGCTAGCTGTCGCAAGACCGCCGAAGTATGGCGAGCATGGGCGGAAGATTTCAGATCGCAGCGCGACGCGCTGAAGGAGACGCTTGTTACCTACGTCGAGGCGAATGAGGTTCATCGGGCGTGGTGTAACGGCGGCTATGAAGGCGGCGAGTGTTTGTGCAATCTGGAGGAACGCATCATCAAGGAGTCCGGAGGAGAGGTCGAGTGAGAGACTCAGCGTTTGCAAGTGGTGACAGGTTTACCAAGAGTGCGTTCATGAAGAACGTGGGCAAGACCGTGCCGCTCAAGTACGAGGACACCGTCATCGGCGAAGCGAAGCTTGTCAGCGTCATCGTCAACGAGGGTCACGCCCAGGCACTGTTCGACTTCGATATGTTCGAGGATGCCGGTTTCAACTGGCGGAACAGAAAGCAGAGGGAGTACGGCATCGTCGAGGACCGTACGTGTAAGTGCAAGTGTAGTGAGGGAGGAGAAAAGTGAGGAAGGTCATCGTTAGCGTCATCGCCGCCGTCCTGCTTACTGTGGGCCTGGCGTCGTGTACCGAGCATGACTCGGATGTCGTGTCCGAGAACCTAAGCACCGAGGCAGATCAGTTCCGCATCGCCCGCCGTATCGTGTTCTACAACGGCATCACGGGCGACTACATGCTAACGATCGAGGGTCTGTGCGCTCTCGGCAACAGCGACGGCCCGAAGGAACTGACGGTCGTGTGCAAGATCGGCACGTCGGCGAACGGTCAGGGACTGTACAAGAAGCACTTCCTTGGTCTGTCCGACAACGTGACGTACTTCGTGGAGCAGATCGAGGCGGCTAGCGTCTCGGCCTACCACTACAAGGTCATCTTCAAGCCGTCCACGATCATCCCGGACGTGGATATACCGTAAATAGGTCGGGAGAGTAAAGGAGAATAGATGAGAAAGGTTCTACTAGCAGTGGTCATTGCCTTGACGGCGATGCTCCCGCTCGCGGCGGTCGCGTTGGCTGATCCGCCAACCGAAGGACCGCCCGGACAGGGTGAGTGCGAACACGGGAACTCAGGACAGACCTGCGTTCCCGACCCCCAGCCCACGCATGGACAGGACTGCGAGGAACACGGTCCATTCGAGGGTGGCGTCAATGAGGATCACTGTTTGAGTGTTCCGCCAACGACAACCGTTACAACACCAACGGAGCCTCCGGTCACCACGACTGAGCCTCCGGTAGTCACAACCGAACCGCCGGTCACAACGGAGCCGCCGGTAGACACGACGACATCGCCGCCGGATGCAAATCCGACGACGGTCACGCCGCCTACCAACTCCGGACCGGACAAGCCGGACAAGCCGGACAACGAGAAGCCGAAGAAGCCAGAGGTCAAGAAGCTGGCGTTCACCGGCCCGACGGGCATTCCGGTTGTTCCGATCGGTGCAGCGGCGCTAGCGTTGCTGACAACTGGTGGCGGTCTGATGTGGCTCAGCGCACGTCGAAAGGGTGACGCCTAAGATGAAACGATACCGGAAGACCGTGGCGATCGTAGCACTACTACTCGTCACGGTCTTCAGTATCGTCTTTACGACCCGCGTACTTCGCGAACCCAAAACGGCACCGCTGTCTATCGCGGCGGGACACGATGGACTCGTGGAAGTTCGGCATCAGGTGCTGGACAACACGAACAGACTGCGACGGCAGAACGGATTGCGTCCTCTGGACATCGCCCCGAAACTGAATCGGGGCGCACAGAGGCACTCGGTCTGGATGGCGCTCAATCACAGTCTTACTCACTCGACTGATCTGGTGCTACAGATGACGCAGGCGTACGACGGTAACTGGAATCACGCCGGAGAAAACATCGGAGTATACGGCGGCGCGCTGTCCGAGTTGCTAACGGCGCTCCGTCAGTCACCGGAGCATCGAGCGAACATGCTGAATCCGCGATATCGTCGAATGGGAGTGGGAGCGAAGTGGGACAGCGCCGATGAGCGTCTGTGGCTAACGATTTGGTACGAGGGATGAGATGAATGTTGAGGTACAAGTAGTCCGCTATCGCCGAGTCACTTATCTGGTTCGCGGTGCGAGGTCGCTGGAAGACGCGGAACGCAAAGCGCTGAACGGCGAAGCACGTAAGATTTCTGAGAGCGATTCTCAGGTTGAGATCGAGTGGTCGGAGCCAGTTCTAAGGAGGAGACATGAGAACAAGTAAGGTTCAGCCATGAGAGTCGTGGCTGTAGATCCCGGCGTCACAAGTGGCGTCGCCATCATGACGTTCCCGTACCGATTCGACAATCTGCCGGGGACGTGGGAACTGTCGCAGATGGAGACGATAGAGTGGGCGTCGCAGCTAGACGCGCTTGACGTTATCGTATGCGAGTCGTTCATTCCGCGTCCGGGCGCGAAGAACTTCCAGCCCGCGTCGCTGGAGATCATCGGAGCGTTGCGGTACGTGTCTTGGCTACGTCAGATCCCATTCGTGTTGCAGTCTCCGGCCGACGCGAAACGCTTTTCGACCAACGAGAAACTGAAGACGCTTGGATGGTATCAGTCAACCGTTGGCGGACACGCGAACGACGCGCAGAGGCATCTGCTTCTGTACGCGATCAAGACCGAGCTGATCCCCGTGGAGGCATTCGTATGACCGACCCCGACGAACGCCTTATCAACCGCGCCATCGCTCACGTCGATGACCAGGACGTGCGAGAGGAAGCGCGTTCAGCGCTGCACCGCATCTTCCGTAGCACGCGCAAGCTGGAGGCCGAGGTCGTGCGGCTGCGGAAGGAACGCGATCACAACGAGTTGCATGGCCTGGAGTACAAGGCCGAGAACGAGAGGCTGCGGAACCGGCCAGTCTACGACGACCAAATCGCTACCATGGTGCAGGAGTTGGAGGCCGAGGTCGAGAGGCTGCGGTGGTCACTCAAGAACGCCGACGAAGACAACGCCGTGCTCAAGGCCGAGAACGAGAGGCTGCGGGCATCTGCTGAGGGCCACGCGCAGTGCGAGCGAAACATGGATGCCGAGGTCGAGGGGCTGCGGGAGAAGCTGGACCGAGAGCGTGAACGGTCAGACCTTCTCCATGCCCAGGTACTCAAGTTTGAGAAGCGTATTGAGACTGGGGGATGGAGTTGAACGACGACATCGAGACGATTCGACAGCAGTTGATGAAGGCCGAGTGGCCGCATGGAGGTCGTGGCACGCTGGATAATACACTCGCCGCCCTAGACCGCCTCAAAGCCGAACTCACACGCCTAGAGGGCTTAGTGACCTCGCTTACGGCGGTCAATCGAAACCGGCGAGTTGAACTTGATGCAACCCAGGCAGAGGTCGAGAGGCTGCAACAGAAGTACAACACCATGAAAGGCAAGCTGACGACCGAGGTCGAGGGGCTGCGGGCACCTTACGAGGTACGTCACAACCAGCAGGTCGATGAAATAGTGCGGCTACAGCGCGAGGTCGAGAGGCTGCGGGGGGAGCGGGACATCGAGTACCAGCGTGCCGAGGTCTTCCGCGAGGAGAACGAGAGGCTGCGGGATGAGGTAGGCGAGTGGGAGGGCATAGCGGTTGAGCGGCTAACGGCTATCGAGAGGCTGCGGGCAGAGGCAACGCACGTCACCTGCGACCACGCGGCTGAGGTCGTGAGGCTGCGGGCGGACAACGACGACTACCGCGCAGGCAACGGCGCCCTTGTGCAAGACCTGAATGAGACGCGAAAAGAGGTCGAGAGGCTGCGGAACGGGCAGAAGGAACTTGTCCTGAACAACGAGAGGCTGCGGGACGCTCTTACTTCCGCGAACGATGACTACGCCGACAGCAAGGCCGAGGTCGAGCGGCTGCGGACAGAGTACAAGACTCTGGAGACCACCTACGACGACGAAGTGGAGCACTATCGGGTTCAGTTCAAACGTCTAACGGCCGAGAACGAGAGGCTGCGGAAGACTGTCATTGAGATGACAAACGAGGACGTGACCGTAGCTGAGTTGGTTGACCTGAGGGCCGAGGTTGAGAGGTTGAAGAACGAGTACGCCCGGACCGAGAATGACAACCAGAGGCTGCGGGCTGAGAACGTGACCTTGCAGACCCGGCTGAACATGACCAACGAGACCCTTGCGGATCTGGAGTGGAAGGCCGAGGAATGACGGTCCACGCAGAACGCGACGGCGACCACATCGTCCTGTCCGCGCCGATGGTGTTGAAAGACAGAGCAAAGGAAGTGCCGGGAGCGCGCTACGACTCGAAGACTCGAACGTGGCGCTATCCGCTGTCGTGGGCGCACTGCATCATGCTTCGCGGCGTGTTCGGCGAGGAACTGCGAGTCGGGTCAGATCTTGCACATTGGGCAATGGAGGAAGTCAACTACCGGATCACTCCGGCAATGGAGGCGAAACATGGCTAATCCGCGCATGGTAACAGACATGAACGATCGCGAACGTGAACGCTTCGCGGGCGCGCTAGAACAAGTGGCCGAGGCGGCGACGAAGTCCGTTGCGGCTTTGCGTGAAGGCGACGACACGGCGCTCGTTCCACAGATCATGGCGTTGATGCTGCAAATGCTGGTTATGCAGGATCTCGTCAAGGTGCTACAGGCCGTGCAGATCGTGGACGTGGAAGATCTGAATCGGCCGATGGAGGAGTAAGTGAAGGACAACGAGGAGTACATCGACTACTCGAACCGGATGCGAAAGGTTCGGGCGTTCCAGTTCTTCGGCCTGACGCCGCTATGGCATCCGGGCCAAAAGGACGTGGAGGGATTCTGTCACGACGAGGTTGTCCGGCAGTTCCATGACACGAAGGAGTGGTATGACGGTGGCGTCCGCGTCGAGTACATGCTGAACGGCTGGCGCTACGCGGAAGCTCGCGCAGAGCTGACGCCGACGCTAGACGACGTGCTGAAGCTTGGCTCGCTGATCGAGCCGAAGTACAACGCGACTAAGCGTCGTCCCGACGGTGAGTTCCGTCACGAGAACGTGTACATCGGCGATCGCATGGGCGTGTTTCCGCCGTATCTGCAAAACGCTGTTGAGATTCTGATGACACGAGCCGGCGACGTCGTTCCGGGCAAGGTCTTCAATCCGGATCAGTTCATGTCGTGGCTACAAGTCGAGGACTTCAAGTCGCAGGCGGAAGACATTGGAAGCGTGGACGAGTGGTATCTCGCCTACGAGTGGATCCATCCATTCCGCGACGGCAACGGTCGTACAGGAAAGATCTTGCATAACTGGCTCAACGGGACGCTCTTTGATCCCGTTCTAGTCCCTGACTATTTTGGAGGCGGGAATCCATGAATGATCATGTCGTCATCCGCATGGACGGCGTTACGGCTCTTGCCGAATCGGTGACGCAAGGTTACTTGAATCTGCTGAAGATGCTGCTTGAAAACCACACACTGACCTATGACGACGTTCAGCGCATCGCAGCGCAGACGCCCGGACTGTCGGTCGAGATCTCAAATGCGTAAGGGCGTGAAGACCGCAGCCGAGCGCCGGAAGTATCCGATCGGATACAACTGGAAGAAGGAGCGTCGTCTCGAACGTATGCGTGAGCGCGATCCACATGAAGATGAACGGAGTCAGGAAGAACAACGTCGGGAGGATGGCGAAGACTACACCATCGAGGGAACACCCGCCGGACCTGAGATTCCCGTAGAACCCGAGGAGGACAAGTGATGGGCGGCTACAAGGTTCGAGTGGTGGCACCAAAGAAGTTCCTTCGCAAGCAGAAGTGGCACATTCAGATCCTATCCACGAACGGCGAGATCTTGTTCTGGAGTGAGCAATACGAGAACAAGAGTTGGGCGCTGGTTCTTGCGAACAACATCGCCGAACATCTTGGCGCTGGAACGGCCGAGGAGTGGGAGCAAGTATGAAGACCCATCGTGCAATCTACGTGGAGCCGGTGTTCAAGAGAGCGGGTAAGAAAATCGCGTTGATCGGCTGGAAGTGGGAGGCGCTGGAGAACGGCAAGTTGCTGGCATTCAGTGACGTCACTCATCCGTCGATCGAGACGGCAAGAGCAGATGGTGAGAGAGCTATTAGAGAGGAGCACTCCGTTGGCAAAAGCACCTAACTTCACTCCTAATGATCCGGAGGAGGATGAAGCACCGGAAGTGAAGGATCCGCCTGTCACTGTCGCTGAAGACGCCATCGAGAATCTTCGAGAGATGGGCGTGGAACTGGCGCAGACCGAAGATGAGGCAAAGTCTCAGGGCGGCTTCACGTTGAATGAACTGGAACGTGTCGTCACAAACTTGCGTGTCATTGAAAAGGCTGGCGGTGACTCGCTGTTCAAAGGACAGTGGGCGCATCAGCACGGTAAGTTCAGCCTGATCGGTAACACTACACCGATTCTGCCGCCCGGATACTACGACATCACCGTAGATAACGGCGGAACGCTCTGGCTGGAAGCCGTACGGGCGCGAGGCGAGAAGCTGCTTCGCTTCCCGGACGCCGCGACGGACAAGGTGCTCTCGGAGATTGAAACGTTCTGGGAGCGCGAGGACACGTTCGCGAAGTACGGTCTGCCGTTCAAGCGCGGCATTCTGCTCTGGGGTCCGCCTGGAAGCGGCAAGACTTGCACACTGCAACTCATCGCTCGCGACGTGGTAGAGCGCGGTGGCATCGTGCTGATCTATCAGCCCGAGCTGTTCGTCCACGCCTATCGCCAGATTCGACACATCCAGCCTGAGACGCCCATCGTGGTTCTCATGGAGGATCTCGACGCGACGTTGAAGCGGCACGACGAGTCTACCGTGCTGAACACGCTGGACGGTACGGACACCATCCACAAGACGGTGTTCGTTGCCACGTCGAACTATCCCGAGGAACTCGGCGAACGCATCATCAATCGCCCGAGTCGCTTCGACCGCCGCCTATTCGTGGGCGATCCGTCGGCTGTGGCGCGGACGATGTATCTCGAAGACTTGACCGAGGAGCATGGTGTGGACAAGGGTATCACGCCTATCAAGACGATGGTCAAGGACACTGAGGGTATGTCGCTGGCGCACGTGAAGGAACTGTTCGTGGCGCATGCCGTGATCGGCGCACCGTACAAGGAGGCACTCGAAAATCTCACCGAGATGTTTTACGAAAAGCCTACCTCGTTGAACGACAGAGACAAGTTCGGCGCCGTCGAGAGAGGACAGTACATCTGATGAAATACCCGGCGGAGTCGTACTCCAAGGACGAGTGCAAAGCCATTCTGGACGCCTGTGGTAAGAGCTGGACGGGTCTTCGGAATCAGGCTTTGATCGTTCTGTTGTGGCGCTCCGGTTTGCGACTCGCTGAGGCACTGGCTGTTCGACACACGGATATTGATTGGAGCGCGCAATCTATTCGCGTTCTTCACGGTAAGGGAGACAAGGCTCGCACCGTTGGAATCGACGAGGCGGGTCTTGCCACCATCAAGACATACCTAAACAAGACGACGCGTGTATTTGGTCCGAAGGACACGCTGATCATCACGCATGCGGGTAAGCCGCTGCAACAGTCGTACGTTCGCGCCATGCTTCCTCGTATCGCGAAGAAGGCTGGCGTGAACAAGCGTGTTCATGCACATGGATTCCGGCATACGTTCGCGGTAGAACTCACGCGCGAGCGCGTGCCGGTTTCTCATATTCAGCGACTGCTAGGTCATACATCGCTGGCGACGACCAGCATCTATCTGTCGTCGCTCTCACCGGAGGAAGCGTTGGATCACGTTAGAGGGAGAGTGTGGTGATGGCTAGTGGAGAGAAGACACTCGACGACACATGTCCGCACTGCGACGGCAAGCTCACGTCGTGGTGGTTCAGCGATCACTACTCGTATGGTTCGGGTATCTCATGCGAGAACGAGTCAAAGAACAACTGCTCGCTGACGTTGGCGTGGGCCGACTGGCGAGAGAAGCAAAAGGAGGAATAGTGGACGAGATAACGCAAAGACTTATCGCGGCAGGACTTGATCCCGGACAGTCGCAGCAGAGCGAACCGGGAGTGCCGATCGTCAACGCGCAAGGACAGCAAGAGGTCGTTCCTGCATCGATTGGAACGTATCACGCCGTCAGTCAGTTGGCGCAGATGATCGCAGGATTGGGTGTTCGTTTGGACGCCATTCATCATCATCTCGCTTCTCGGGAGCATCCGAGCAAGCGGCAAAACTGCATGCTCTGCGTCGCGCAAGCCGAACAGGCAAAGGCGATAGCAGAGCAGGAGTCACGCGAGATCAATCATAAGGACGGTCATCGGGACGCGATGGTCGTAGCCGGTGGTGTTGGAGCCGGAACAGGCATTCCAGGGCCGGAGGAAGAACAGGAAATGGTGCAAGAGTGATCGTCACAGAACGCTATCATCTCCCCGAGGAGATACGAGAGAAACTAAACGATCGGCCGATCAAGTGGGGTTTCGGTCCACTCTCAGAAGCCGTATACTTTCGGACCTATTCGCGATTGAAAGAGGACGGATCGCAAGAGACGTGGGCGGACACTGTCTGTCGCGTCGTCGAGGGAGTCATGTCGATTCGCAAGAATCAGTACAAGATTCTCGGCAAAAAGTGGGATTACACCCGCTGGAACGGTGTTGCCGAGGAACTCGTGTACGCGATGTATGACATGAAGATGCTACCGCCCGGACGTGGGCTGTGGGCGATGGGAACCGAGTACGTGTACGAGCGAGGTTCACACGCCCTGAACAACTGCGGAAGCATAGAAGTGGATGGAAGTCTCGCGTCGGCCGCGAACTGGCTGATGGATTCGCTGATGTGCGGCGTGGGCGTAGGATTTACCACGAACACCGCCGATCTGCACTTCAAGAACCCGAGAGGAGAACCGTGGATCTATGAGATACCGGATACGAAGGAAGGCTGGGCGGAGTCAACCCGACTCATCATCGACGCATATGAACGAGGAAGTAAACCTGTTGACTTCGATTACACTGCTATTCGGCGCGCTGGCACGCCTATCGCCGGATTCGGAGGAGTATCTTCTGGTGCAGGGCCTCTACGCACGCTGCATAGACGAGTACGTTCGTACCTACAAGCGTATGCCGGTGGTCAGACGGATCAAACGCGTGTGATCGCTGACGTGATGAACGCCATCGGCGCTTGCGTCGTGGCGGGCAACGTGCGACGCAGCGCTGAAATCGCGGTTGGAGCACCAGGCGACGACACGTTCATGAATCTCAAGAACTACGATCTGAATCCGGATCGTCAGGAGATCGGTTGGATGAGCAACAACTCGGTGGCGCTACGTGAGGACGATGACTTCCTTGCGTTGCCAGACATCGCCAAACACGTCGCTGACAACGGCGAGCCGGGCATCCTCAACCTGAAGAACGTGCAGAAGTACGGACGCATCGGCGAGAAGATGCATGACGACGCTACGGGCATCAATCCTTGTGGCGAGATCCCGCTGGAATCCGCTGAACTGTGCAATCTGGTCGAGGTCTTTCCAACGCGATGCAGCAACGGCGACTTTGATCGCGTGCTAGAACTGGCAACGTTCTACGCCAGCACTGTCTCGCTGCTTCCCTCGCACTCCGAGGAGACCAACGAGATCGTATCACGTAATCGCCGCATCGGCGTGTCCGTCAGTGGTGTCGCGGACTGGCTCGACGCTACGTCCGTGTCCAACGTGTTCAACCGACTGAATCGGGGGTATGACATTGTCCGGAACACCAATCGGAAACTCGCCAAGGAAGCCGGAGTTGCCGAGTCTATCCGAGTTACAACTGTCAAGCCGAGCGGCACTGTTAGCCTCCTTGCGGGGGTGTCAAGCGGAATGCATTTCCCTGTGGCGGGTCATGTCCTCCGACGCGTCCGCATCGGTCAAGACTCGCCGGTTGCGGAACTTCTTGCCGAGGCTGGAGTCCCGCATGAGCCTGATGAGGTTAGCGAGAACACCGAAGTCTTCGAGTTCCCGCTCCGGTACGGGCAAGGACGAACACGATCGGTGAAGCAAGTGTCTGTGTTTGAGCAAGCTCAGGTCGTGACGATGCTGTCGCGCTGTTGGGCTGACAACGCCGTCTCGAATACGCTGACGGTGCAGCCGGAGGAGATGAAGCATGTGGAACGGGTACTCGCACTCAACGCGCCTTTGGTCAAGAGCATGTCTTTGCTACCCGATCGAGGCGATGTTTATCCACAGATGCCTGTGGAGCATATCAGTGTTGCAGAATTCGAGAAGCGCCGTACTGAGATCGGTATCGTAGACTGGGAAGAACTGACCGGCTACGACGGTGACGCGTCCAGCGAGGCGTATTGCACGACCGACGCGTGCGAGATTCCTCAACGATGAGTCGTCTAGTCAGCATTCACGGCCTGACGATTCAAGATGTAACGGACATTCTGGATCTCACTGAGCGCTACCAGAATGTCCGCGGCTCCAAAGCACTCGCCGGTAAGACGGTGGTCAACATGTTCTTCGAGGACAGCACGAGAACCCGCATCAGTTTCGAGTTGGCTGCGAAGAGATTGGGCGCCGACGTCGTGAACTTCACGACGTACGGCTCCAGTTTGTCCAAGGGCGAAGGTCTGATAGACACGGTACTGACGTTGGATTCGATGCATGTGGACGCGTATGTCGTACGGCATCCGCAGAACGAGACACCTTTGCTGATCTCGAAGTGGGTAACAGGCGCTGTGATCAACGCGGGCGACGGCACGAACGAACATCCGACTCAAGCGCTCCTTGATCTCTACACGATTCGCGAGAAACTCGGCGCTATCGCCGGCTTGAAGATCGGAATCGTCGGAGACATTCGGCATTCTCGCGTGGCGCACTCGTTGAAACTGGCATTGGCGAAGATGGGCGCGGTATCAGTGCTGATCGGGCCGCGAGAACTCGTGTCATCGCGTCCTGGTCCGGGCGTTAGTCTCGACTTCGAGAAGGAATTGCCGACGTTGGACGTATGCTACATGCTCCGCTATCAAGGAGAACGTTATCAAACGGAGTACAGCCCGAAGTACGAGTATCGGCTGACGCCGGAGCGGCGAGACATGCTTCCGGAACACGCGATCATCATGCATCCCGGTCCCATCAATCGCGGCGTCGAGATCGACTCGGACGTGGCCGATGGTCCGGGTTCGGTGATTCTAGATCAAGTTCGTAACGGCGTCGCAGTGCGAGCAGCCGTTCTACGTCTACTATTGATGAAGGAGAAATGATGCGTCTGCTGGACGGCAAGGGATGGGCGGCTCCGCAGATGGTTTATAAGACTCCGGGCCGCAGCGACGAAGCAACGGAGCCGACGCGTGATCCGAGCGAACCGTTTCCAGCGCCGCCTGATGTGGCGATCTGGGTTTCGGGAGACATCGCGAATGACGTGAAGGCATACGCCGAGCGGCGTGAGGCCGAGAAACGGAATCTCTATCCCACGTTTCAACGTGGAGGAATGAGTGCGCCACGATGATCTATTGCTTCAAGTGCCCGGTGTGTGGATACACAACGCAACAGAGCGTCCGTGATCCCGCGCCGACATGCGTACATCCGGACTCACCGCCGAAACACAAGTGGTGCGTGATGGACAGAGATTGGCAAGCGGAGGCAGTCAACGTAAACACGGAGGGTCTACATTGAACAACATCGTTCTCGTAGTCGCAGACGATATGCGCTGGGATCTGCTAGATTGGATGCCGCAGACGCTGGAGAAGCTTTTGAAGCGCGGTGTCCGTATGCTGAACGGCTTCAATCAGAATCCTGTCTGCATACCATCTCGCACTACGATTCTGACGGGCAACTACAGTACGACGACGGGTATCGTGGGCAATCATTTCCCGTTTGAGCAGTTCGACGACTCGCACACACTTGCGACCGTACTCAAGGACGCTGGCTACGTAACGGGTCACTTTGGCAAGTACGTCAACAACTACAATCCGGACGACGCCGCATACATTCCGCCCGGATGGGACGACTGGTGGACGATCACGAACGGCGGAACCGACTACTACGGCTATCAGGTGTCCGACAACGGTTCGCCGCGTATCTACGGCACCGATCCCGAGGACTACTTGACGCGAGTAATCGGCAGTCGCGCCGAGCGATTCATCCGGCATGCCGGTGAGCCGTTCTTCGCGTACATCACGCCGACCGCACCGCACATGAACGCGATCCCGGAATCACGCTACGAGGACATGTACGTGAATCTGCCGGGAACGGCGCCCTCGTTCAACGAGGAGGACGTCAGCGACAAGGCGAAGTGGATTCAGCAAACGCCGAGACTGAACGCGGCAGACAAGGAAGAGATCAAGAAGCGGCATCGTAACATGATTCGCACGCTACAGAGCGTGGACGACATGATCAACAATCTCGTGATCGCGTTGAAGAATCGCGGTGCGTGGCACAACACGACCTTCATCTTCTGCTCCGACAACGGCTATCAACTGGGCGAGCATCGTTTGCTCGGCAAGTCGGTGCCGTATCTGGAGTCGGTCCGCATGCCGCTGGTGATCAGCGCGCCGCTACTCGGAACGGGAACGAACGACGTGGCGCTGTTCCAGAACGCGGATCTCGCGCCGACACTTGCGTCGCTCGCGGGTACGTCGATGGGGACAACTGACGGCGTGGATATGACGCCCGCGCTGTATCGAGAGGCCGCCAGCCGGAAGGCCGTCTACATCGAGCATCCGGCTCACGGTGTCGTTCCGGGCTTCGAGATGGTTCAAGGCAAAGCGTTTTCACGAAGCGGGCAGACGCCGCAGTGGTCGTACACAAAGTTGACCACGGGTGAGGAGGAGTACTACAATCTCCGCGAAGATCCGTATCAGCAGCGCAATATCGCGGACAAGACCGATCTGCTAGAAGCACGCGAGATGCTACGGGAGCTACGGCCGTGAAGATCGAGGAACAAGACGATATAGCGCGCGAGATAACCGACTATGTCGGCTCCGAGACGATTGACACGCCAGAAGGAAAGAGACGGATCGGAGGATATGTGTCCGTCTCTTGGCAACTGCTGGAAGACGCGAAGATAGACGTAATAAAGAAGCATGTCAAGACGGAACTCCGGCGTATGCTTGACACGAAAGCGGCGGAAATCGAGGCCGAGATGGTGTACGAGGCGGAGGTGCAAAGGTGGTCGAATGGGGCTTTCTGAGATCGAGAGAGGGTGGAAATGCTGAGGTGCTTCATCAGGGTTCTGATCGTCGTCAGTGTCCTGCTTGTATTCGTCAGCTTGACGATGCTATCCGCAGGAGCAAACGAGACAATGCAACGTCGTCACGAACACGTAGCCAAGATAGCTGAAAATCAACTCGGCGATCCCTATTCTTGGGGAGCCGCAGGTCCGGACGCCTTTGATTGCAGCGGCTTGGCGATGTACTCGTGGAATGTGTATCGCGGCATTCCGCACAATGCCGCAGCACAGTTTGCTGCGTTGCCTCCCATCGCAGAAGAGTTCATCATGCAAGGCGATCTAGTTTACTTTGATTTTGACGGTGGAGATATTGATCACGTCGGTGTACTTGTGAATCCACACCGCATGATTCACGCGAGCGATCAAGTTGAAGCAGATGACTTGAGCGGGGTTTACGGTAACTCCTCCATCGTCGGTTATCGCCGACCAGATCGACACTAACGAGAAAAACACCCCGACTGTAAGGTCGGGGTGTTTCTCTATGACTCGGCGGACGGAAGCCGGAGGAGGGACTTCCAATCCGCCGGAACTCAAAGTTCGTCGAACTTGCCCTTCTCCGATCGGAAGCGGAGGCGCCACGTGATGCCGTTCCAGACGGCGCGCGCATCACCACGAAGTACCTTCAGCAGATCGTGATTCTGAAAGCGTCTCTTGCGTTCCGCCCAGACTTTCGCTCTAGAGTCGCGCGCTTGAACGGAGATCCAGACAATGAAGCCGAACACGATCAGCAAGATCGCAGGCGGCCCGAGGATCCAGAGTGCGAGTAGAGTGAGCAGTATCAGTATCACGGTCTTTCCACCTCAATCGTAGCGGCGCACAGCTCGTGTTCATCGCGGAATGCGATGGCTTCAATGACGTACGTGCCGATCTGTCCTTCGTCAGACCAGCGCGACTCCAGTTCGCGCTGAAGATTCAGAGCGAACTCGTGCCAGTCATCATATTTCCAGACCGCTCCCGGCGGACGCAGTTCCCACGTCTGCCCTTTACGGAGCAGATAGGAAACAGCACCCGCCATCGGCGACGGTTCTTGATAGCGACGCGACGTGAACGTGAAGTGTCCGCGCATTAGAGATCAGCTCACAGTCCCTTGCCGATTACGAACGCAGCGATGGCTAGAGCGACGCCAACCAGGGCGTAGAGCCCGGTGCGGTAGTCGGTGGCCCCTCGCTTCTCTGAGGTCACCGCGTTCACCTTGATGTCTACCTCTCCGATGCGCTCCTTGAGGTCATCAGTCACTCGGCGCTGAGCATCGGATGCCGCAATGAACGTAGCAGCAAGCTGCTCAAGCTGCTTGTTCGTGGCCGTCTCCGACTTGGCGATGGCTCGCTCAGATGCAGTCGTCTGCTCACGCACCGCTTCCTTCTGTGCGATCAGAGCCGCGTCCACGGCAGACTTGGTGTCCACCTTCTGCTCCTGCCGCTGATTCTCAACCAACTCGAACTGCTGCGCGACCTTCGAGAACTTCTCGTCCGTGAGCATGAGGCCACCCTTGGCATTTGCATCGATGACATCACGAATGGCCTCCATCGACTGCACGCAACCAGCCGCTCGTCCATCCAAGTCACGACCCAGAGTCTGCATCTTCTCATCCACGAGCCGAGAGAGTGCCGTGATGCGCTGCTCGATCAAGACCTGCAAAGAGGTCACCTCGCGCCGCAGAGCCTCGGTCGTGAGCGCCGTCGGGTCCGGGACGGGGTACCGTCCGGTATCACCCCGGAGTAGCTCTGGTGAGGGAAGTTGCTGCTTCATGTATTCGTCTTCTGCTGCGGTCATCCTTACACTCCTTCGGGCTTCACTGGTCTTTCCTCCGATCATGTAGATACTTGAGCAACAATCCCACCAGGCCGAGCAAGAACCCAGCGCCGATGGAGATTGTGACTGTCAGTACGTCGTTCATCGCACCCCACAACCCCCGTACTTCTGTGGCGTGAAGTCCATGTGCATTAGCCTCTCACCCCACAGCTTCCACTGTACTGCGGCGTAAAGTCAACATGAACGTGATAGTGACGCTGTCCGCCGTAGTAACTCCATCCGTATCCCCGAGTCCAGATACGATCGTCTACGATGACGTGTTGCAGATCCAACTTGCCTTCGTTCTCTTCCTGACTCAGCAGATAGTGAGCCAGATCGTACAGTTGAGCCATCGAGTTACGCCCGAAGTCCACGGCGTTTCCGTATGAGTGCTGAGATGGCGAGCCGGAGCCAGCGATGCTCTTGCAGACGTATGCGCCAAGAAAGCCGATGTCACTGTACTTCGCCTTCGCGACTGACCAAGCGCGATCTGCCTTGTCATTTCCGTTGAGATCAATGACGCGGATCGCTGGAACGATCTCGCGACAGCGGAATAGCTGACCGTCGGGACCGTTGACAGAGAATGAGTCACCAACCTTGCTGTTCTTCAGATTGTTATTGAGTCCTGCGAGAACCCACTTCCGAAGACCCTTGCGGATCTTCTTGCCGTTCTTGAACAGTGCATAGATCTTGAGGCCGGCTTCGCATTGATTGCGCGCGGCTTCCATCGTCTCGCCGTGTGTCTTGTCGTTAGTCCACTCGCCATTCGGCTTGACGTTCTGAAACGTTGCTGCCATGTCCCCTCCTTAGGGAGTTGGGATTGTTGGAGCTGAGAACTCCATGAGATCCCAGTTCGTAACTCGTGGCAACTTGTTCCGCCAGCGACCTATCACCCATTGTTCTGAAACGGCCGGGACGTACTTGAGATATGCACCCGAGTTGTAAGCGGCCCATGCGTTGAACTGATGCTGACGACCCGTAAAGATCTTGCGGGCGACAGAGAAGTTCTCCCACGGATTCCAGATGTTACCATCGTACGGATGTGCTTTGTCGTTGATCTGCCAGAGACCCTGATCGAGCGACTTCGCTTCGCCAGTCTCTGGATCTCGATTGATGTGCCACGCGCGCGCGAAGCGCTGACTTTCCGCGGTCATCACGGCCACGGCCTTGATCTGGTTCCACGAAGCCTGCCAGCCGTGTTCGTAGGCCAATGCGAGTAGCCAGCCATACGTTAGCTGAGGCTCAATGAGATCCCAGTCTGTTCCCTTCGTACTCATTTGACCTCCCTGATTAGAACTGCGTCGCCCCACTCGTCAAAGATGAGATGATGCAGATCGTCTGTTGATATACGTGCAGTGCCGTTCAGACCCCAGTTGTCACGACCCCAAGAGTTCTTGATGCGATAGAACGGCGGACCGTCGGGGGGTTCGAGATTGATCCCATTGACGACGTATTCGTGACCGCCGGCGAGAGCGCCGTCCGGACTGATGTAGACGTTGCCGTACTTGTTCCCCGGATAGAACATACCGTCGTACCAGTTCGTGCCGACACAGACGGGTCCGCGCTGAAGCAGAGTGGCTTGCAGCTCCTCTGGACTGGTTATCCAGAAGTAGTCAGTGATCTCACCGCGATTCTTCAGTATTTGACAAGCGTTGATCGCGTACGTGCCCTCTTGCAACGTGTGATCGCCGGACGCGTCTATGTAGAGCTGAATCGCGTATTGACTGTCGATTCCTTCTTTACGTACGGTAGCGTCAGCGCGTCTGTGAGCGAATGCATGACCAACGCATGTTCCGGTTGCACCCTGGTCGATCCACGCTCCGCCCTGCCACCAGTACCGATGTTGTTTCGTCCACGTCTCACGCGGAAGCGCGGCTGCGTTGTAGAGAGAAGCCGCACGAGGTGTCTCCATTGATCGCTTGCGTCCAAGTCCAAACTCAGTTGTCATCACATTCTCCTACCAACAGTAGACCACACAGATTCCATCTGCGCCATTTCCACCATTACCGCCGCTGGCTCCCTTGCCACCTCCGCCGCCTCCGCCACCGCCACCGTAGCGTCCTCCGGCACCACCGTTGCCGCCCGCTCCGCCGCCAGATAGACCGCCGCCTCCTCCACCGCCGCCTCCACCGGGTGATGGTTCACCTATCGCAGGCTGACTTAGTGGCGTGCCCCCAGCAGAACCAGCAATTACGGCCGCACCACCGGATCTGTTGAACCAGAAATAACGTCCACCGCTGCCACTAGTGCCACCAGTATCACTTTGGTCGTTGGCACCGCCACCGCCTCCACCAGCAGCGCCTGATCCAGCGTTGGATTCTCCTGCGGCTCCGTTTCGGGCGGAGGAGCCAGCAACTCCATCTCCTCCGACTCCTCCTACCGAGCCACTGTACATACCGTCCGAACTCGTGTATGGATTTGGAGCGTTCGGCGGGTTGTTCGGCACACCAGCATTGCTTGAGCCCCCACCGCCCGCTCGATACTGTGGTATGACGGAGGTGACTCCGAAAGTCGTCGCACCCCCACCAGTACCATTCGAACCGAATCCATTTACTGTGGCACCAGCGGCACCAGCTCCACCTTTGCCAACCACGACAGGTACATGATCAAGAAGTACGTCAAGAGGAATGGTCAGGCTTATGACTCCGCCACCATAGCCGCCGTTGCCACCACCAGCACCTAGCCCTGATGAGTTCATAGCTCCACCGGCTCCGCCGCTGCCCCCACCGATCAGAATGATGTGCGCCATCGTCCTGTGCTTAGGCTTCTTCCACTCGAATATGTTCTCGAAGCCCGATACCGCACTAGAAGAAAGAATGAACACTTGGAGATCAAGACTACCGTTTACCAACATATGACCATCGCCATTCCATCTCCTCCAGCACCGCCTGCTCCGCCGTTTCCTCCTCGACCCGCGCCGCCACCTCCGCCTCCGCCTCCGTAGAGTCCGGCATCAGCGCCGTTTCCACCTGTGTATGAGCCGCTTGAACCATCCATAGAACCGCCGCCTCCACCGCCAACCCCGACATAAGGCATTTGAAGGATGTCTCGGAAGGAGTGTGCAGATGAGATAATGCCGTTCGGAACGGAGGTCGACTTGGTTGCACTACCTCCGTTCGCTTCCACCCCCTTGATTCCACCTTGGGAGAAGGCGTTGCTTTGCCAGTTGCAGTTGCTGTTTCCTCCGTTTCCTCCGGTGTCATCTGCGAGCAGCCCTCCTCCTCCACCGCCAGCGCCACCGCCTCTGGTGTTTGGATCCTCCACGAAAGCTATGGCAGTCGCCGTGGAGCCATCTCCGCCGCCTTGACCTCCAAGGGTTCCGAAGAAACCTCCTATCCCGTAGAAGTTAGGGTCGGGAGCTACTGGCGGAAAGCCTGCTCTTCCATTCTGACCAAACACCGCGCCGGAAGCTCTCCAACCGCCAAGTGCCGTTGCCAGGTCTGCACCTCCACGGAACAGGGTATGACTTCCACTTCCACCGATGCTTCCGTTGGTGTCATCAACTGTAGCGCCCGCCCCGCCTGCGCCACCCTTGCCAACAGTCACAGCTTCAGTGGGGTTCAGCACGCTCAACGGAAGGGTTACAATCGTGCAACCACCGCCCTGACCTCCGCTTCCGCCGCTGCCCTCATTAGAGGGAGATATTCTTGAACCGCCCCCACCCCCGGAACCGCCCCCGATCAGAATGATGTGAGCAATCGTGTACTTGCTACCCGGATTCTTCCATAGAGAACGGCCCGCGACACCTGCTACCCCTGGTATTGCAGGGAAGAAACACTGAACATTCGGTTTCATCTCTAGTCTCCTACCAACATAGAATCATGGCAAAGCCATCTCCGCCGTTGCCGCCGGTGCCGCCGTTAGCTCCATGCCCCGCCTCCGTTGCCTCCACTGACAGGAAATCCAGTGGCGGACCCTCCACCGCCACCGCCAGCACCGCCTCCTACTTCTCCTGAAACCAAAGGAACTGTCATGCTCACTCCTGGCGCAGCGCCGTTATTCCCAGCACTTCCACCGAGCCCGCCTGCGATAAGTCTCCAGTTACTCGCGGCACCAGCCTTGCCGCTGATGCCTTGATCACCATCAGTGACTCCGGCAGCCCCGCCTCCGCCTCCACAGCCGCCGTAAGCAAACGGAGTATCAAGCGGACTGAGGTCGAAGATTGTCCCACCGCCTCCAGTCCCGCCCAGACCTCCAAGGAAAGTCCCATCAGCTCGCGTGACCGAATCGAACACAGAACCGTTCTGCTGACCCACATTACCCAGACCCCCATTCTCTGCACGCCAGAGACCAAGAACGAGACCAGGGTGGGATGAGAATGTGCTGCTCGTGGCAAAAGGAAATGAAGTGGCCCCTGATGCTGGCTCTGATGAGGCACCCGCTCCACCCGTTCCACCAACGCCAACAACTACCTGCATCTGAGATTCGATGGTAGCCAGCGGCACCCAGGCGATGGTGATTGCACCTCCGCTGCCTCCATTAGACCCACCGCCACCGACTCCTGATGACTGACGTGATCCACCCCCACCACCGGAACCTCCTCCGATGAGAGTGATGTGACACATGACCTTGTCGTCCGGCTTCTTCCATAGGTACGTTCCTCGTGCGCCGTAAATCTGAACGTCAGGACGATCAACCCGATGGAGTCGCTGAAGAAGGCGTCCCGTTGTACTCAAGTTACCACCACTCCATTCAGCGTGACATTCAGCACGTCCACGTCATCTTGGATGTTGACAAGCAATGCAAGACGCTCAACACCGGTTGTAAAGAGACCAGCCCCGTAGAATCCGGGCTGGAGTGAGTAAGATGACTCAAAGGCTGTCGCAGGCGTGGCGGTCGTGCCATCATGAATCTCTGTGAATCCACCACCCGCAGTCGTCGCGCCTGTACTCTGCTGGTTGGACCCAGCGAACACTCGTCCGCCGCAATGCAGCGCGCCGAAGACCTCGACAGTTGTAGAAGTAGTAGGTCGGTACGCAGCCCCTGACTTCTGGATGCACTCACTGCCGTGGGTGCCGCTGGCATCGCCGCCCTCCAGCGAGATGATTGAAACGAAGCCGCACTGCATCGTAGCAGTCCAGACAACAGCAGTCGTTGTGTTGGTTGTGCCGGTTGAGTGTGCGCGGTAGCAGACCAGCTTGCCAATGTTCGATGCGAGCAAGCCGGTAACGCTGTCCACGAGGGTCCATGTGATGCCTGAGTGCGTGTCCGTGAATGAGGAGATTGCAGGAGTTGTGGCCGCTCGCGCATAGGCGAACAGGAGGTACTCCGCGCCGCTGATCGCGGTCCATGTGGCAGTCGTGTAGGTCGTGGCATCAGTTGAGTCTGCAATGAGCGCTGTAGCGCTTGCTGGGTTCATGGCTGTACCAGCCTGATCTACGATCTGGCGCGCCCGAATGTCTTCCGTAGCTCCCGCCATGACAAGATCAAGCGGCACCACAATGGTCTCCCCAGGTGGCACGTACAATCCAGAGATGATGCGGTTGGCAGGCACAGTCATGTCACCGATGGACAGGTGAGCCCAAGCCCCTCGCCCAGCATGCACATTGGTGAATGTCGCATTGCGGATGACAATCGTTCCGGTGCTTGGGTCGTAGATGGTCGTCCCCGCCTCACCCTTCGCAGGGATAGTCGGTCCTGCCAATCGTGTCAGTGTGTCTACCATTTAGATTCCCATCTTGAATAGTGCGGCGAAATCTGCTCCTCCGCCACCGGGGTCTGCGGGCATCGCGTGCTTGTGATCACCGCGAGTGAACGTGTCCGACGTCCCTACCACTGCCGAGTCCCCGAATGCTTGCGTGCTGGGCGTTCCGGCAGCGACCCACTTGAGACCTGCTGCTGCTGAAGAATCAGCCATCAAGATGGTGTCGTTCGCACCCACGGTCACCTTCGATGGCGTGTTGTCGGCTGAAGCTGAGATGATGTCACCCTTGGCATCGTACAACGACTCCAACACGTACTGCGGATGGTCATCATCAGAGAGCCCGGTAATGACACCGTGATCGATGGTGCCAGCTTGCAGACCGGTCGAAGCATGCGTGTGATCCGCAGACTCTAGCCGATACTGCGTGTGATCATCATCCGTGAGACCAGTGATTGCTCCGTGATCGATGGTGCCGGCTTGGAGCCCGGAGGAAGCATGGGTGTGATCTGCGGACTCCAACCGATAGCCGGTGTGCGGATCTCCGGCAGCTTCGTGAGCCGTAATGCTGGCTACGCCTCCTACCACGCGCCAACGTGATGACACTTCGTCGTAAATCAACAGCACAATAGTTCCGGCCGAGACAACCAAAGTCGTGCCATCAGGAGTCAAGATGCGATTAGCGGCAGTCGTCTCGGTGCCGCTCTCATTAGTAAAGCTGATGGTCTGTCCGCTGCTCGCGTTGATCCAGAGCACGATGCGTCCAACCGCTCCATTAGCCATGCCATGCAGAGTCATCCCTGATGCGCCGCTCCATCGCACGGTTGTACCGACGATATTGAAGGCTGTCTGCGAGCCAGTTACAGTAGAGGCCTCGTCTCCTGACCACGCGAACGTGCCGTCAGCAGAGATGTCCTCAGTAACGTGATCGGCGTTCCAGTCTGATGGTCGGGTGATCGTATCGTCTCCGCCATCGGCCTTGAGATTCACAAACGGATGCTTGACTCCCATGTACTAATCTCCAAACTTTGTGTCATCGGTGAACAGCGAATATGCGTTGCCGCCAGTGGTAGTGATCGCGAACTCGACAGGTAGATCAGCCGTCGTGCTGCGATTCAAGGTACTCTCCTCAATACCGACCACCGAACCTCGCGGAACGTACAAGCGATAATGCTTGATGCCGTCGTTCCACTCCAAAACCAGAGACTTCTCAGTTCCGGCACCCGGCTGATTGTACTTCCACTGTGATCCATTGGTCGTTATCGCGCCTTCCAATGCCATCTCAACAGTACGCTTGTTCCATTCGCGGAGAACAAAAAGCACAGATGCAAAGTGATCCAACGCAATCATGCGAGACAGATCCTGAGTGTTCCACTTCTGAACACTTGCCATGTCTTTTCCGTCACGGAAGATTGCACCCTCATCCGACATATATCCCAGATCCTTGAACGCCGAATCCAATACGCTCACGATACTGTTCGGTCCTGGGGTGCCGACCGGAGCAATGTAAGCAACGGCAGTTTGACCAACCAGAATTCCTTCGCGCATGTAAGCTGCGAAGGGCACGATGACAACTGGAAATGGAATGGAGACTACGGCACTCACGTCTCCGGCAGTGACGAGAGCGCTAAGTCCGCCGAAGATGGTTGGTGAAGGAACGGTAGTCTGAGCAAGCACGTTACCCGCGATTGTATCTGCATCTGCGCTGATCGTAGGAGTGAACATGCTAGTTGAACTTGCCACGTTACCAGCAGTTAGATCTGCGTCTGCGGTGACCTCTGGCTCCCAAGGAAATGCCTCCGCCACAACCGGTGACAGCGGGATATCAACTCCCACCTCACCCTCAATGGTGATGTCGGGAATTTCCACGAAGACAGGGAACCACGCGTCTGTGACATCTGCATCTGCGCTGACCGTTGGAGTTGGTACTGAGGTAGTTGCAGATACGGCAGCGCCGGTAGCAGCGTTGATGTACGGCGTGTCAATGAACGTTGTCGCTGCGACAGTGATCAGGCTAACAACTAGAGCCGGTGACTGGAACGCGTCGTCCTGGAAGGCGTTGTCCTGGAAAGCGTCCTCACCGAAAATACTAGGAGTTGGAACGAAAGCAATTCCAGAGATATTGCCAACCGTGAAAGCGACATCGGCTGCGGCAATCGGCGTTGGAATGTTGACGACAGCTTGAACAGGACCAACAGTGAATTGAGCATCAACACCGCCGCTGCCGCCCGCACCGCCAATCATATCTGGGTCGAACCACGCCGCATCTATGAATTGCGGATCAAACCACGCTCTGTCCTCTAGCTCCGGATCGAATGCACCCGAGCGCTGTCCAGTGCCTTCGCCACCAGTAGTGACTTCTGGAGTGTCCATCGACGTCGAGGCTTGGACCGTAGTCGTGGTGATGTTGACATCGCCACTAGTAGTAACAGACGGAGTTGGAACAGTTGTGATTGCTGTGACTGTTGTTAGCGTGAGATTCGCGTCACCAGCAACAGTCGGAGTCGGAACAGACGTTGTATCTTGAATCGTTGTAGTCGTGACGTTAGCATCAACAGCAACGATCGGAGTCGAAACGGTCGTCGTGCCCTGAACGGTCGTGGTCGTGATGCTTGCGTCAGCCGCAACAACCGGAGTTGAAACGGTCGTTGTGCTTTGAACCGTCGTTGTCGTGACGTTCGCGTCGCCTCCGACAGTGACAACGGGTGTGTCAATGGTCGTAGTTGCCGTGACCGTCGTCGTGGTGATATTCGCATCAGCGGCGACAACGGGTGTGTCAATGGTCGTTGTGCCCGCAACCGTCGTCGCGGTGACGTTGGCATCGCCCACCACAGATGAAGTTGGAACGGTCGTAGTTGCCGCGATCGTTGTGGTAGTGACGTCAGCGTTACCAGCGACGATCGGAGTTGATACAGTCGTGATTGCATTGACGGTTGTGGTTGTGATGTTTGCATCAGCGGCGACAACCGGAGTCGGCACAGAAGCCTGACCCTGAACCGTCGTTGGAGTGACATTGGCATCTGCGCCAGCGGTCTCCTCGATCAGCTCAGAGTCGAACCATGCCTCATCAATGAGGGTCGGATCGAACCAGGCTTTGTGGTCTAGTTCCTTATCAAACCCGCCTGTGCGGGCCATGACTTAGTTATACGTTTCCGTGACCCGCGCCCAAGAACCCTGTAGCACGGTCACGCCGTTAGCCACCGCAACCTCGGACTGGAATCGGCACGCTAGAGTACCCGATGCTGATGGATTGAACCAGCCGGATATGATGGAAATGTGGGCAGCGGTCGAACCAATGGTGGTGTTACCAGATGGAGATACATCCACGGCAGTAGCCAACGCCCCGGTCTGGAACTCAGCCTCATCTGCGGTTCCAACTGAGTTGACATTGACCCCGATTTCACCGAGTCGCATCGCTGTCATCGCCACTCCACCAATGCCGAACCGCGAGCCTGTCGTGGCTGCATCATTAGTGATGTAGAAATTCATGAGGATGGTATAGTGCTTCCCAGCGATGACCGGCCAAGCCAGGTCAGCGATGTCTGCGAAGGAGGTTGTAGCATTGACCCGGTTCGCTGTCACCCGGAGTGTGCGGTCAAGCAGAGCCACAGATGAAGTTGTCTTGAAGAAGCCCACGCCCTCGATGTACTCCAGAGTGTCGCCAGGAGCCAGCGTTGCCTTGAACATCTGAAAGTCAGTGGCGTTCTGGTCATACAGAATCGTGACATCAGTGGTGTCAGCGGTGTCCTTGTTCTGGATGTGAAGGGTCTTGACATTACGAACTACTCCAGAAGCCGGTGACGCTACTATGTCAGTCGTGGTCGCCGTTGTGATGGCAGTATTCTGCTTCACGCCTTCCACGTTGTCAGTGGACAGCGTGTGGTCCATAACAGATGCATGGACGTCCACGTCAGCCGCGATGCTCGTTACGAGTTGCAGCTTGTCGGTGGTGGCGGTCAGCAATAGCATTAGGTGCTCCTTGTCAAGGTCTTTGGGTGAGGGAACTGACGGTAGTCCGGAACTGGCTCCAAGTAGTATTGCACCCACACGAAAGTCTGCGATGACGAACCAGTACCGGCGCACTCAGAGAGAATGAAGTGAATCGTCTCATCATCGGAAGAAGCACTGCCAAGACGATTCCGATCAGTCGTGAGTGAGAACTGTGTGAATTTGTCACGACGAATTGCCTTCCGAAATGCCGGAAGGACACTGTCGAAGAAGACATCAGTGTTCGCTCCAAACCGGCCCGCAGGAGCAGAGGTCTTGGTTGCGAGCAACGTGTAGTTCGGGAGGTTGGTATTCACAATGTAGTCAGCAAGCTCCAAGGCTCCACTGCTTCCATCATAGCCAACACCAAAGTCATACTCACGCAGCTCACAAACATTGGTCACAGTCGCCGTGTTGTCAATGCCATTGCGGCCAACAAACCCAGCATTGCCAATGACTGCATTTGGAGGAAGCGTGCGGTGAAAGTCAAAGGCCCAGAACATCTGGTAGACGCCCGCGCCCGCCATCCCGAATGGTGTGTGGGTCTCTCCTCCCTCCGCACCTTGGCCCTGCGGCACCTGACCATTTCCTCCAACCCGTTGCACAGCCTCTCCGGTGGAGGTGCCAGCAAGAGCCTGAGCTTGCGTGCCTCCTGTGTACTTGATCATTCCATCAGCTGGGGAGGTGCGAACGAGCAGGGTCTTCCAATCTGGCTTGGATTTGCGAAGAGCCGCCAAGGCAGCTCCCGTGACTGTTCCTGCGGACCCCTCTATGAGATTCTGGACCTCTGGCCCACTGCCGATTGACGGGATGTCCACATCAGCGAGCGTGGCATAGAACTTCAAACCCTCTGGAGCTGCGTACATTGCTGATCGACCACCAATCGCAATCGAACCAATCTCGGCCTCTGTAATCACACGGTCCCAGTATGAGGCCTCCCCGATGTACCCTTGCATCAACCTGTTACCGGGAGCATTGCCTACCGCACCAAGTTGGAACCGTTGGGTTCCGGTAATGGCGCAGTCCTGAGTCATGGCAACAGTCGCATCCAGCCTGCCATTGATGTAGAACCGGACATTGGAGCCATCATAGGTGAAGGCAACATGGGTGATCCCATTCAAGGGTAGCATCGTAGTCGTCTGGACGGTCGTGCCCGCCCCGGCCACTATCGCGGTAACTCCAAGGGTGGTGTCATCTGCGCTTCCATGGTCCCCAATCTGGAACCGGAAGCAGTGGTCACCCAAAGTCGGGTCTGAGTTAGCGCTGATTGACATGATGGTTCGCGAGTCAGCTGCGGTGTCTGGCGCGTTGTCAAGGTCCACCCATGCCGCCCCTGAGAATGTGTCAATCTTCGGCGTCAGCATCGCTGATGGGTACTCAATCCGATCATCCGCCCCATCGAAGAAGTACATCAGACGGCTCGTTCCGCCACTTTACGGATCAGACCCTGACGCTTCGTTTGTCGTCTCTTGAGTTTGGCCTTCTCTGTGTCCTCAGCAACCTTCCGCGCCTTTGCTTCAGCCTTCGGATCATCAGGTCTATGACCAACGATCTTCTCATGCTCGTCGAACAAAGCTACAGCCGCCTGTGGTCCGCCGTCTACGGCAATGAGATTACCCTCACCGTCGAAATCGGCGTCAATGTCATACTCCACAACGATCTGTTCTAGCTTGTCCAAATCATCTCCGAGTCCGAAGTATCTAAGTGCCTCGTCAAGATTGAGCCAACTAGGCTGAGGCATTCTTTTCTTCCTCCTCTAGTTGCTTTCTTAGAGCCACACCGCCGTCATTGAATCTTCTGGTTCCGCGCATCTTCAGCCACTTTTCACGCTTCTCCGGTGTGTTTACCTCTTGAGGAAGAACGTCAGGATCTACCGCTGCCATCGTCTCTTCCCACTTCTTTCGAGCATCGGCTGCGTCCTTGCGAATCTTGCCTTCAATCTTCACCTCTTTGCCCAACTGATCCCATGCCTTCTTGATCGCCGCAGACAGTGCCTCTTGCACCTGTCCAAGCGCAACAATGTCAGGGAATCGCTGGAACACAACACCTGACAGATCATCCTCATTCATGGTGAACATGGCAATCTGCTCAGTCTCCAGCGTCACGGGATTGACCCGATTGACTGCGATCTGTAGATTCATTACCTTCCTCTCCTCATCAGTACCACATCACGTAGTGTAGTCTCTTGAAACCATGCTTCTTGTGTCCGCTTGGCGAACCCGGTTCATCAATGACCACCGGAGTTCCAGCCACATCAGTCGGCTGCTGAGTGTTGTTGTCCGCAGTTGATTCCACGGAGTTGTCTGTGATGACGTTCTCGAAACCTGCTGAGGCATCAGCAGCATGAGTTGGCTGCGTTGTGTGGTCGTCCCCGCCTGCGTAGTTAGCTCCCGATGTGCGCCATCGGTTGAATCCAGTGCCATCGTAAGCGTTGTGCTCATGGAATCCGCCCTGTGCAGTATCGCCCGTGATGGTATGGGTGTGGCTCGGTCCAGCGGCAAGGGTTCCTGATCCCGACTTGTTCGTGGTGTTCGGGTTGTTGTCATTGCCAAGAGTACCAGCAGAGTGACCGTGTCCCGAACCACCAGCGGTATCGGGAGTCATGTGGTTCCCGTGAACACCGTGCTGATTGTGACCGTGGTTATGGCCGTGACCTCCACCGCCATGTCCATGATTGTGCTTGTGGTTGTTGTGAGTGTGACGATGCCGATGATCGTTGTGAGAGCCGTGACTGTCCATCCGCTCAGTTTCAGACACACCATCGTCTTCTCCGATTGACTGCGATGCTCCTACGCCCTTTGCGTGGCGTCTCCGCATGTCAGGGACGCCGAAGCTGGCTCCTGATCCACCGTGAGTGTATCCGATCTTAGCGAACAGCGCTGCATACGTAGCCGTTGAATAGGTCGCTGCATAGTTTGCTCCGTCAAGTGGCAGTGTTCCAGATGGATTGTCCACCGCTGTAGAGTGTCCGGTCTTCGTGATCTCACCCGGAGCGTGAGCGTCGGAGTCTTCGGCCGTCGCCGGCTGTCCGGCGTCTGTCCATGCTGACCACGGAGAGAACTTGCCCATCGAGTCTCGCGCACGCTCGCGCACGTATACCCAATGATTCGCCGGGATCGCACGGAAGATGGTGGTCAGATCGTCGCCGGTCGCGTCGCCCTCGACGAAGTTGTGATTCCGCTTGTCACCAGTGGTCGGTGCCGTATGTGCGGCTTTGTGAACAAGCTGGATGGGATAGCGAACGACCTCACGCTCAGTGTCAGACACGGTGGTCGCTGTGACCTCAGCTCGCCAGCGCTTATTGATCTTCGTGAATGAAACAGAGGGTGCCGATGGGGCTGAAGGTGAATGCTTGGATGCTGAGGTCTCCACCCACGCAGACTTGTTCTTGCTGGCGTCCACGGCGCGCACTCTTGCGTAGTAGGTG
>Ga0208185_1000186_pt1 | contig 39345 bp, 29 predicted proteins | sample EasRivMeERMLT700_FD_187532 | JGI IMG/M metagenome (GOLD analysis project Ga0208185, IMG submission 187532) | Soil microbial communities from meander-bound floodplain in the East River, Colorado, USA - East River MetaG ERMLT700 (SPAdes) (version 2) | ecosystem: Environmental > Terrestrial > Soil... | reverse complement strand
GCTTTCGCAGGCTCGCCTCTTCGAAATACTCGCCCTGAAGGTTGACTTCTCTGTCGTCGCTCTTTACATGGACGTTATCCGGACGTTTCACCCGACGATGACGATTGGCGGTCACCGGCTGTTCAGCTTCGCGCGCGGCCGCTTGGTCACCGAGCACAGAAAAACCATGTTCAGAGCCTTGGGATTTGCAAAGCTTGCGGGCGCCGCCGCCTTCTTCGCTCTTTGTCTCGCGCCGGCAACATCGCAAGCCACGTCAGTTTCAGCGGTGTGTCTCGTCTCACCGGGCGCCGGCGCCTGCCCTGCTGCCCCTCCGACGATTTCGGGGCTGACTCAGGGCGTGAACTTCAGCCTGAGTCTCTTCATGGAGGACGCAGTCAACATCGGTGACTTCTTCATCGACGGGATTACCTGGCCCGCAGCCTCACTGAGCCTGGTTTCCATCGTGGATGGGGGGTTCCTGGGAGCATGTGCTTTGCCGCCGTGTTTTCAGTATGACAGTTCGGTCGGCAGCGCCGTCAGCAACATTTCCTTCTTCGACTTTGGTCCGCCGCACCCTGTGACCGGATCAGGGAGCCTGGCGATCTTGACATTCCATCCGCTTGTGAGCGGGACCGTCGATCTCGCATTCACGGGGTTGATTCTCGTGACAGACCTTGACGACAACCTCAGCACGCTGTTCTTTGCGGGGCAAGGTGCGACACTCGACATCGCGCCAGCTGCATCTGAAGTTCCAGAACCCGCGACGATCCTCCTTCTTGGCAGTGGCATCGCCGGCGTCCTCGCACGCCGGCGTCGGTCAACGCGCATCCCTTGAGCGCGCGCGTGAGATTGAAAGCGCTCTTGCTTTCTGCGATCGTCGCGCTGGGGCTCGGACTTGGTCTCAGCGCGCAGGGAAGTCTCGCCGATGTCGCCAAGGCCGACATCAACGATGACCTCATCGTCGACAATGCCGATCTGGCAATCGCTCGAGCTGCGGTCGGCAAACGCGAGGGCCAAGCTGGGTACGACCCTCGCGCTGACATGGACGGCAACCGGATTATCACCATTGCCGATCTCAGCTTCGTTCAGCGATACATGGGCCAGCGCGTGACGACGCCGACGGTGAAGATCAACGAAGTGGAGTCGAGTGGCGGCGTGCCCGGGGACTGGGTCGAACTCATTAACACCGGCACCTCCCCGACGGACATCTCGGGCTTGGTGTTCCACGACAACGACAACACGCACACCTACACAATCCCGGGCGGAACGACGATCGCGGCGGGTGGCTACTATCTGCTCGAGGAGGCAGCCTTCGGCTTTGGCCTGGGCGGCGCTGACAGCGCTCGGCTCTTTGACACGACTGCGACGACGTTGATCGACTCCTACACGTGGACGGTCGCGGCAACCACAACGTACGGCCGATGCCCCAACGGGACCGGAGCCTTCATCACCACCACCAGCGTGACCAAGGGCGCCGCGAACGATTGTGCCGCGCCGGCGCCCACAGTGAAGATCAACGAAGTGGAGTCGAGCGGCGGCGTGCCCGGGGACTGGGTCGAACTCTTCAACACGGGCGGTTCTCCGACAGACATCTCGGGCTTGATGTTCCGGGACAACGACGACACGCACACCTACACCATTCCGGGAGGCACGACGATCCCTGTGGGCGGCTACTACCTGCTCGAGGAGGCGGCCTTCGGCTTTGGCCTGGGCGGCGCCGACAGCGCTCGGCTCTTTGGCACGAACGGGACGACACTGGTCGACTCCTACACGTGGACGGTCGCGGCAACCACGACGTACGGCCGATGCCCCAACGGGACCGGGGCCTTCACCACCACCAGCAGCGTAACCAAGGGTGCCGCGAATGATTGCGCCGCGCCGGCGCCGACCGTGAAAATCAACGAGGTGGAGTCGAGCGGCGGCGTACCCGGAGACTGGGTGGAACTCATTAACACGGGCAGCTCGCCGACGGACATCTCGGGTTGGGTGTTCCGGGACAACGACGACACGCACACCTACACGATCCCGGGAGGCACGACGATCGCGGCGGGCGGCTACCATCTCCTCGAGGAGGCGGCCTTCGGCTTTGGCGTGGGCGGCGCCGACAGCGCTCGGCTCTTTGACACGACCGGGACGACGCTGATCGACTCCTACACGTGGACGGTCGCGGCAACCACGACGTACGGCCGGTGTCCCAACGGGATTGGGGCCTTCATCACCACCACCAGCGTGACCAAAGGTGCGGCGAACGATTGCGCCGCGCCGGCGCCGACAGTGAAAATCAACGAAGTGGAGTCGAGCGGCGGCGTGCCGGGAGACTGGGTCGAACTCATCAACACGGGCGGCTCGCCGGCGGATATCTCAGGCTGGGTGTTCCGGGATAACGACGACACGCATACTTACACCATCCCAGGCGAAACGACGATCGCAGCGGGCGGCTACTATCTTCTCGAGGAGGCGGCCTTTGGTTTTGGCCTGGGCGGCGCCGACAGCGCTCGCCTCTTTGGCGCGACCGGGACAGTTATCGACTCCTACACGTGGACGGTCGCGGCGACCACGACGTACGGCCGATGCCCCAACGGGACCGGGGCCTTCACGACAACCACCAGCGTAACCAAGGGCACAGCCAACAAATGCCCCGGAGACCCGCTGCCTTGGCCAGGTGATGCTGACGTGCAGACCGCCGACGGTCTCAACGTCTTCGGCGGCAACTTGAGTGGCCTGGTCTACGAAGGAACGGGTAGCTCGACGCCCGGCGTCCTCTGGGCCGTGCGGAACGGTCCAGGGTCGCTGTTCCGACTCGTCTTCGACGGCAGCATTTGGACGCCAGACTCCACCAACACGTGGAACGCTGGAAAGACGCTGCTTTACCCGGGCAGCACCGGCAGTCCGGATTCGGAAGGCGTGACGTTCGCCGACGGCGGCTCCAGCAGCGGGATGTACGTGGCTACGGAACGGGACAACAACGCGAACGGCATCAGTCGCAACAGCATCCTCCGGTTCGACGTGAGTACCGCCGGCGCGACGCTCACGGCGACCCACGAATGGAACCTGACCGCAGATCTACCTGCGGTCGGGCCGAACCTAGGTATGGAGGGCATTACCTGGATTCCGGATACCTTCCTCGTATCCCAGGGCTTCGTCGATGAGAGCCAGGGAGGCGTCGCCACCGCCTACAACCCGGCAGACTATCCGAACCATGGCACAGGCCTGTTCTTCGTCGGGATGGAAGGAACCGGAGGGATCTACGCCTACGCCCTCAACCACGCCAACGGCAGCTTCACGCGGATCGCCACCATCGCGAGCGGCTTTCCCGGTGTGATGGATCTCCACTTTGATCGCGAACTGGGCATGAACAACCTCTGGGCCGTCTGCGACGACACATGCGCTGGGCGCTCGGCCGTCCTCAAAATTGCCGTGGGCACTGGCAAGTTCGCTGTCACGCAGACGTTCGACCGGCCGGGCGGGATGCCGAACTTGAATAACGAAGGCTTCGCGGTCACGCCCTTGATGGAGTGTGTCGCCGACCGGAGGCCGGCCTTCTGGGCGGACGACTCTGAAACCGCAGGCCATGCGATCCGGCGAGGTGCGCTGACCTGCACGCCGTTCTGACGCGGCGAGGAGTAGGAGGAGTAGAGGGACGATCGAGGGCGCGCTCCATGGGGGGCGCGCCCCTTCGACGCGGAGTCCTGACCTCCTGATCTCCTGTGAAAATTGTACGAACATTTAGAGACCTCCTAGCCTCCTGATCTTCTGTCAAGGTTGCTGGTCACAGGAACGATCCAGACCAAGTGATAACATCCGGGGTCCTACTGCTTTGATGCCGAAGGTCCTTGCGGTCAGCGTGCTCGCGATTCTGCTGCTCAGCGGAGCAGCCGCGGACAGCAGCGGGGCGAATCCTTCGGGTTCGCCAGGCGAGCCTGAAAGGCTCGCCCCGCAAGCCAAGGTCACGCAGCTCGCGACGCGCACCGTCGACGGGATCGACGGCCTTGCGTTCGCGTCGCAGGAGCAGGCGCCTCGCCAGATTCCGGCGCTGTCGCGGACCCACCGCTCCCCGCACGCGGTCCGGCACACGCGCACGGGCCGTGGCCCGCGGCGCTCGACAACATCCACGTATACGCAAGCACCGAGCGTGATGGGATTGCGGCCGAGCGAGTCGCGTCTTCAGACGCTGCGCGCCGCTCTTCCCCCCTGGTATTTCCTCCTTCACGACGGCACTGCCCCGCGCGCTCCAGCCCTGAGCTGATCGATTCCTCCGTCCGGATTTCGACCAACGACACGACGTAGTCCGGTCCTTTCTACACGACGTAGGGCGGGTCCTTTCCGCCTTCGCCCTTAGGCTTCGGCGAGACTCGCCGTAGCGCAAAGCTCGGATGCGGTTGGGCCCGCCGAGAAAGACATATGCACGTGCATGTTCTTACGGTGCTTCTCGTTCTCCTCTCACTTGCCGGATGCGCCACCGTATCCAGCCAGGCCGTTTCACGGCTGCAAGAACGCACCGGTGTGCCGGAACGGACGGATGCAGGCGCGGGAACCGCGATCCCTCCCGGGGTCACACTCGACGACGGCATCACGCCGGACGAAGCGGTGGCCGTCGCCCTGTGGAACAACGCGGACTTCCGCGTGCAGCTGGCGCAGCTCGGTTTCGCCCGCGCGGATCTACTGGAGGCGGGCCTGCTTCGGAACCCGGTCCTGTCGCTGCTCTTTCCCTGGGGCCCCAAGCAGCTCGAGGCCACGCTGCGATGGCCAATCGAGGCGTTGTGGGAGCGGCCGCGACGAGTCGCAGCGGCGACGCTGGCCGTCGAACGAGTGGCCACCGGCCTCGAGCAGAATGGGCTTGACCTCGTGTCCACCGTGAAGATTTCGTATGCCGACCTCGCGCTGGCGCGCGATCGAGCGCAGCTTGCCGAAGCTGCCGCGACCGAACTGGACCAGATTCGCGAGCTGACCGACTCGCGCCTGCAAGCCGGAGACATCAGCGAGCTCGAAGCACGCTCTGCCGCGATTGACGCCGCGCGCGCCAGGCAGGAGGCCGCGCGCGCGCGCCTCGACGTGACGCTTCGCGCCAACGATCTCCGCGGACGCCTTGGCCTTGGACTCGAGGCGATGGACGTGACGCTGCCGCCCGGGCCCGTACCCGCTGTTGCGTGTCCCTCAACGCCGGACCTGCTGAACGACGCGCTTGCATCACGTCCCGATGTGCGTGCCGCGGAGATCGGCATCGAAGAAGCGGGGCGCCGGCTTGGATGGGAGCGCTCACGGATCCTGGCGGTCAGCGCCGTCGTCGATGCGAATGGCGAGGGGACTGATGGATTCGAGAGCGGCCCGGGCGTCGACATCTCGGCACCGATCTTCGACCGCAACCAGGGAGGCCGGGGGCGAGCGGCAGCGGAGCTCCAGCGCGCCACCTATGCCTATGCCGCTGCGCGTCAGCGTGTAGCGACTGAGTTGCGCGACGCAATCACCTTACGTGAGCAAGCTGAAACAAGTCTCGCCGCCTTGCGCGATACGGTCCTGCAGCCACTCGAGATGCAAGTCGCCGCCGCCGAACGCGCGTTCGCGGAGGGCGAGGTCTCGTATCTGTTCGTCCTCGAGATGAGCCGCCGGCGCACGGACGCACGGCTGAGAGCGCGTGAGGCGGAGGCGGATCTGTCGCGCGCGATCGCGCGAACCGAGCGCGCCGTTGGAAGGACGTGTTCCCGGGGTTCGGGATTCGGGATTGGGGATACGACGCTGGAGGGTGCGCGTGGCTTCTAACGCGCTTTTACACCGACGGGCCACGGAGGCACGGACCCACGGAGCAAAGTCATGAAATTCCTCCGTGTCTTCGTGTCTCCGTGGCTACGTGGAAGTGAAAACAACATTAGGTTTGCCATGGCCACGATTTCGATGTGCGCCTGCGTCACGATCGCCGGCTGCAGTAAGGAACCAGCGGCCGCCGCGCCTGCGCGCGCTGCCACTGTTGCCGCGCCCGTCAAGGAAGCGTCGCTCACGACCATCACGCTTTCGCCAGAGGCCGAAACGCGCCTGGCCATTGTCACGGTTCCCGTCGAACGCAAGACCATCGCGACAACGAGAACCGTGGGTGCCGAGATCGCAGCGCCATCGGGGGCGGCGCTCGCGATCACCGCCCCGGTCGCGGGTACTCTCCGGTCGCCACCTGGAGTGCCCGCGGCCGGCTTCGCGGTGTCGCAAGGCCAGCCGCTGTTCCGCCTCGTTCCCATCCAGCCATCGGACCGGGACGCGGCCACCGACGCAGAACAGGCCGCGGAAAACGCCGCGGCGCGGCTCGAAGTCACCCGGCTCAAGGCACGTCGCGCCGAGCAGCTCCTGGAAGACGGCGCGGGGAGCCGACGCGCCCACGAGGAGGCGCAGGCCGAGCTCGCACTTGCGGAAGCGGAAGCCAAGGCCGCCCGCGCCCGAGTCACCTCGGCGAGCCGCAGCGGAACGTCTTCGGACGGCGTCATCATCGAGGCGCCCCAGGATGCCATCGTCCAGGCGGTGCACGTCAGGAACGGCCAGACGGTCGCGGCCGCCGCCCCGATGATCGATCTGGTCCGCCTGGCCACGGTCTGGGTACGCGTTCCGCTCTATGCGGGCGAATCGGCAGGTATCGATCCCGCCGCGCCCGCCCGTGTGCTCGCGCTGGGGGACGCACCGGATGCCAACGGCATCATCGCCCGTCCGATCGCCGCGCCGCCGTCGGCGAACGCCAGCACCGCTGGTGTCGATCTCTATTTCAGCCTCAGCAACCCGAACCAACGATTCCGGCCGGGCGAACGCGTCGCCGTACGCCTGACTGGGCGTAGCAGCTCGGAGAGCCTCGTGGTTCCCAAAGCCGCGCTCCTCCACGATGCGTACGGCGGAACGTGGGTCTACGTGTCCCGTGGGGATCACGTCTACGCCCGCGAGCGCGTCACCGTCTCGACCATCGTCGACTCACTCGCGCTGGTGTCACAAGGTCCTGCCCCTGGCGCTCGGGTCGTCACAGATGGCGCGGCAGAACTGTTTGGCGTCGAATTCGGGGCGGGAAAGTAGCCGATGCGCTGGATTGTCGAATCGGCGCTGCGCCTCCGGGTCGCCGTCGTCGCCCTGGCGCTGGTCCTGATGGTGGCTGGCACACGAACGGCGCTCAACACGCCGCTCGACGTGTTCCCCGAGTTCGCGCCTCCGCTGGTGGAAATCCAGACCGAGGCCCCGGGTCTTTCGACCATCGAGGTCGAGAGCCTCGTGACGGTTCAACTCGAGAACGCGATGAATGGCGTCATCGGGCTGAAGACGCTGCGATCGAAATCCGTGCTCGGTCTCTCATCCGTCGTCCTCATCTTCGATGAGGGCACCAACCTCATGGCCGCGCGCCAACTTGTGCAGGAGCGGCTGTTTCGTGTTGCCACCGCTTTGCCGGCGGCTGCGCGGCCGCCAGTTATCCTGTCGCCGCTCTCGTCGCTCAGCCGCGTGATGAAGATCGGTGTGAGCTCCGACCGCCTGTCACAGGTCGAGCTCACGACGCTTGCGAAATGGACGGTGCGCCCGCGACTCATGTCGATCCCGGGCGTCGCCAACGTGGCGATTTGGGGGCAACGCGACCGTCAACTGCAGGTGCTCGTCGATCCCGATCGACTTCGGGCAAGCAACGTCACGCTTGACGAACTGGTGACCGCGACCCGCGAGGGCACCTCCGTGGCCGGCGGCGGCTACCTCGAAACTGCGCAGCAGCGCCTGGCGATCGCGCACGCCGCCGCGGTCACCCAGGTCGACGATCTCAAGCAGATCATCATCGGCAAGACGCCGTCGAATACGACTGCATTCTCGAGCAACGCCGTGCGGGTGGGCGATGTCGCCGCGGTTGTTGAAGGATTTCCGCCTCCAATCGGCGACGCAGTGATCAACGACGGCCCCGGGCTGCTGCTGATCGTCGAGAAACATCCAGACGGCAATACGCTGCAGGTCACGCGCGATGTCGAGGCCGCGCTCGAGTCGCTGAAGCCGGGGCTGCCTGGCGTCGTCGTCGATTCGACGATCTTCCGCCCCGCGACCTTCATCGAGATGTCGCTGGAGAACCTGAATCGGGCGCTCCTCATCGGCTGCGTCCTCGTGATCATCGTGCTTGCGGTGTTCCTCTACGACTGGCGGACGGCCCTCATCAGCAGCATCGCGATCCCGTTGTCACTGATCACGGCGGCGCTCTTACTAGGCTACCAGGGCGGCACACTCGACACGATGGTCATCGCCGGGCTCATCATCGCGCTCGGCGAGGTCGTGGACGATGCGATTATCGATGTGGAGAACATCGTCCGGCGGTTACGGCTGAACGCGGCGGAGGGACATCCGAGACCGGCGCTGCAGGTTGTCCTTGACGCGTCGGTCGAGGTGCGAAGCGCAGTCGTGTACGGCAGCGTCATCGTCGTCATGGTGTTCGTGCCGGTGTTCATGCTCGACGGCCTTGCCGGCTCCTTCTTCCGGCCGCTCGCGCTCGCGTACGTGCTCGCGATTGTCGCGTCACTCGTCGTCGCGCTCACCGTGACGCCGGCGCTGTCGCTGCTACTGTTGCCCAAGCACACACACGCGCGCGAAGCCCCGGCCGTGACGTGGTTGAAAGCACGATACCGTGCACTCCTTCCGCGCCTGATCTATGCGCCACGACGCGCGATCGCGACGGTCGCCGTCGCGCTGACGGTGACGGCGGCCGCCTATCCGTTCCTCGGCGAAGAGTTCCTTCCGCATTTCCAGGAATATGACTTCCTGATGCACTGGGTGGAGAAACCAGGGACGTCGCTCGACGCCATGCGCCGGATCACCGTGCGCGCGAGCCGTGAACTGCGGGCGATCCCGGGCGTGCGCAACTTCGGGTCCCACATCGGACGCGCCGAAGTGGCCGACGAGGTCGTCGGCGCCAATTTTACGGAGCTCTGGATCAGCCTCGATCGGGATGTCGCGTACGACGCGACCGTCGGGAAGATTCAGTCGGTCGTCGACGGGTACCCGGGGCTCACCCGTGATCTGCTCACGTACCTCCGGGAACGAATCAAGGAGGTCCTGACCGGCGCGAGCGCGACGATCGTGGTGCGGATTTTCGGTCCCGATCTCGGCGAGCTGGGCGCGAAGGCGGCGGAAGTCGGGCGTGCGCTATCAGGCGTCGACGGGGTGGCGGACCTCACCGTGCAGACAATGACGCTCGTTCCCCAGGTGGAAGTGCGGATGCGTCCCGAGCAGGCACAGATTGCGGGCGTGACGCCGGGCCAGGTGCGTGCGACGCTCGCGACTCTCCTGCAGGGGACAAAGGTCGGCGAGATTTACGACGAGCAGAAGGTGTTCGACGTCGTCGTCTGGAGCGTTCCCGCGGTACGCAGCGATCTGTTTGCCATCAAGCGGCTCCCGATCGACACGGGCAACGGCGGATACGTGCCGCTCGAAGCCGTGGCCGACGTATCGCTGGCGCCGACGCCGAACGAAATCACGCGCGAGGGCAGCTCGCGGCGCATCGACGTGACCTGCAACGTCCGGGGGCGCGATCTGGGCGCCGTCGCGGGTGACATCGAAGCGGCGCTGGCAGGCATCTCGTTCAGCGAGGGCTACCATCCCGAGGTGCTCGGCGAGTACGCCGAGCGCGCAGCCTCGCAGAACCGCCTCCTCGCGCTGGGCGCGCTGTCGCTGCTTGGCGTGCTGCTCGTGCTCCATGTCGACTTCGGCTCCGCGCGGCTCGTCGCGCTTGTCGCGCTGACGCTCCCCTTTGCGCTGATCGGCGGCGTCGGCGCGGCCTTCCTGTCAGGCGGTGTCCTGTCGCTCGGCTCGCTCGTGGGATTCGTGACGGTCCTCGGCATTGCGGCGCGGAACGGCATCATGCTCGTCAGCCACTACCGGCATCTGCAGGAAACGGAGGGGATGCCGTTCGGTCCGGAGCTCGTGCTGCGCGGGGCCGAGGAGCGGCTGACGCCGATCCTGATGACCGCGCTGGCAACAGGACTGGCCCTTGTGCCGATAGTGGTAGGGGGTAGCCGTTCAGGTCAGGAAGTGGAACACCCGATGGCCGTCGTGATCCTGGGGGGCCTGTTCACCTCGACCGTGCTCAACCTCTTCCTGCTTCCCGCGATCTTTCTTCGGTACGGCGGGACGAAGAATCTGGATAATAGTGTGACCACCAACGGAGGTACGAGATGAAGCAGTCGTTACATCGTTACCTTGCTCCAATCGCAGGGGGAGCGCTCCTGGCCGTGTTGCTTTCGCCGCTGCCCGCGCTCGCGCACCATGGATGGGGCGGCAACGAGGGCAAGGAGTTCGAGCTCAGCGGCACTGTGACCACGGGCGTGAGCCTCGCGGGTCCGCACGGGACGATGAAGGTGAAGGACGCGCAGGGCAATGTCTGGGACATCACGATGGCGCCGCCGTTCCGCACGCAGCAGGCGGGACTGAAGGACGGGACCATCCCTCTCGGCTCCACGGTGACGATCCACGGTCATCGCAACAAGGATCCGAAGAAGTTCGAGATCAAGACCGAGCGCGTGACGTTTAACGGCAAGGTCTACAACGTCTATCCCGACCGCGACTAGCGGTGGTCGGAGGGACGTCAACTCCCGAAAGGCGAGACGGGCCACGGAGTCACGGAGTCACGGAGTCAAAATTTTTCTCCGTGTCTCTGTGTCTCCGTGGCTTGTCTCTGCTTCCGCAAGAAGTTAGGTAAGCTTGCGCGAGTTCCTGGTGTGGATGGAGGCGTCCGCGCTGGGACACTACATGCGCGAGTCCGGGCCCTGGACCTACGCGGTCGTCAACCTCTCACACATCCTGGGCGTCGCAACGCTGTTCGGATCGGTCCTCGTGCTGGACCTCCGGCTTCTCGGTTGCTGGCGCCGGATTCCCATCGCCACGCTCGCGTCCGCCACGATACCCGTCGCCACGGTCGGTTTCGGAATCGCTGCACTCACGGGCACGGCGCTTCTTGCGACGAAGGCAACCGACTACCTCAATAATCCATTTTTCGACATCAAGTTCCCGGCGATTGCGCTCGGGCTGATCAACGTCCTGATCCTGAATCTGTTGCCGGCGTGGCGAGCTCGTGGCAAGCGAGAGCTCTCTCGCGCCGAGCACCGCCAGCTCTCCGTGATGGGCGGGATCTCGATCGCCTGCTGGCTCACCGCTGTGAGCGCGGGACGCATGATTGGGTATTGGTAAACGGAGGGTCCGAATCCCTGCCTCCCAGGCCCTGCACCAGTATGTCGAGAAGGGGAAGAAGTCGGCCGCGTAAACCAGGGAGCCGTCACCGAATTTCAACTACGAATGGCATTGACTCCTTCGCAATCTCAGCCTAGGGTAGGCACCGATAGCAAACAAGGAGGAGGACACGCCCGTGCCGAACCAGATTTCTCGCCGCACCTTGCTCGGGGCCCTAGTTGCCGCCGTCCCCTCCGCCGCCTTGGCCCAGGTCGTCGGCGCTCCGGCCGCGCCCGCGACAGCGCCTCCGCCGCCCGCGCCGATGACCGGCCCACTGAAGGGGCTTCCTCCCACGGACCTGAAGGCGCCCTACCCGGAGGCTGGCAAGGTCAACCGGCTTGATCCCCGCCTCGACGTCCTCATTGACGCCGACGCCAAGGTGGAAAAGATCTGCGACGGCTTCCTGCACGCCGAAGGGCCGGTTTGGGTTGGCGGCAACAACGGCTACCTGCTGGTCTCCGATACCCAGATCAACCAGATCGTCAAATGGTCGCCTACAGAGGGCCGTTCGGTCTGGCTGGAGCCTTCGGGCTATGACGTCGGCGGAGTGGCCTGGAACCCCGGCATTCGCGAGCCCGGTACCAACGGCCTGGCCCTGGGACGCGGCGGTCTCATCGTCGCCGGATCCGGCGGACGCGCCATCTACCACATCGACCTCGCCACCAAGAAGAAGACGGTGCTGGTCGACAAGTACATGGGAAAGCGGTTGAACACGCCCAACGACCTCGTGCTCGGCCCCGACGGCTCAATCTACTTCACCGATCCTCCCTACGGCCTGGTCAACCGCAACGCTGGCCCCGACCGTGACCTCGACTACATGGGGATATTCCGCCTTGCACCCGACAACAGCCTGCACCTGCTCGACACCATGACTACGCCGAACGGGATCGGCGTCTCTCCGGACGGGACAAAGCTCTATTCCTCCGACGCCCCCACAGGCTGGGTGATGTGGGACCTCGACAAGCAGGGGAACGTCTCAAACCGTCGCCAGTTCGTGGCCCGCAATGTCGTGATGGGCGGCGACAGCCTGAAAATCGATTCAGCCGGCAACATGTGGGCGGCAACCCGCGAAGGGGTCACTGTGTTCACGCCGGGAGGCGAGCGGATCGGCTTTATCAGTTCCGACCAGGGCACATCCAATTGCGAGCTCGGCGCAGACGGCTACCTCTACCTCGCCTCGTCGACCAGAATTCTGAGGGTCAAGATCAAGGCCAAGAAGCTGCTCTTTAAAGTGGCCTAACTTTGAGCTTGGTTCCGTTCGCGCGGAGCCGCAAGCAGCGCCGCGCGCCCAGGCCGCGAAATTATGTGACGTCGTCCGGGCGGATAGATCGCGGCTGAACGCGCAGGCGCTGCCCGTCTGCTGACCGAACTTCCTGAGAGGCTCGAGGCGCGTGAACGCGACGATCTTGAACGGCCGGCTCTAACACCGACGCGATTAGTCAGAATTCTCGAAAATCACGATAGCCTCGGGCGTCGGTGCTATGGTGTTGACCTGCGATAAACGCCGTGCCCCTCAGGATACGAACAATGTGAAGGTGCTCACAGCGTCTGAGGACGCGAGTTCAGGAGGAACGCGATGAAGAAGACTGCGCTGAAAGTCTTGCTTACGGCGGCGATTCTGATTCCTGTTGCGGTCATCGCACAGCCCAGGCCGGGAAACCCCACGACTGCCACCGTCATCACCAAAGCCGAAATCGACAAGATCAGCGCCACGGAACAATCGGCGCAGACTCGTGACGAGAATGCCAGGGTTGTCGATATTGGCGACGGCTGGAGCATGGAGCTGGGCATCATTCATCGCTCGAAGCAGCGCGTGATGACGGTCGGGGACGCTCAGGCCGCCCGCGGTCGAGGCAATGCACCGGCGGCCGCCGCTCGTGGCAATGCCCAGGCTGCGGCCCCAACGACCCCGTGTGGAGAACAAATGGCCAATCCGCCGGCGGACGCACTTCAGGGCGCCATCACGCACGACAATCAGACCGAGGGCTATTACATCGTCTCCGGCGGCGGCACGGCGTTCATTGACGGCAAGGTTGTGAACGGCCGGCGCAGCACGAACAACCCCGACGGCGGACCGAACGGTCCGGGCTGCGGCGGCGGCGTGGCGGTTGGCTCACGCAAAGTCGAGTTGAAGGTCGGCGATGTGCTGATCGTTCCGCCGGGCGTGATTCATGGCTGGTTCGATATTCCCGATCACGTGGACTATCTCAGCTTCCGTCCGTCTCATGGCGTGATGAAGAACGGCTGGGTGAACCCCACCATCGCTTCGAAGTAGCGCTTTCAACGCTATCGTCGGCAGTGGGACCGCGCGGGCGGCCGCGAAGGTCCCTTCTTCCTCCACCTGCCCCTTTTGCACGCACGGGCGCTCGAGACGAGCACCTGGCCGAATGTCATCGCCTTCATGCGCGAGCATGCCGACGCGCTCGGACTGCGTGGTACCGTCGGCTAGACGACCTTAGTGAGTCATCACCCAGACGGCGACGTTCACACCCAGCGCATAGCCCTTCCCCCCATAGGTGTGGAAGTAGTCCAGGTTATCGCCTTCCCGCTCCCAGCTGTCTGAAACGTCCGAGTTCATGCTGACGAGCACAAGCAGCCTGTCGTGGTCGTCGAACATTCCGTAGTAGTGGACGGTTGAAGGCCCGATCTCAGAATCCTGACGCGTACGCTGCCACGAGCCGAGCGACGGGATCTGGGGGAGCGGGTTGACGCGGTAGAGAATCGAGAACATCGGGTGCTCCACCGGCAGGTCGACGATCTTTGCGCCGGGCAGGATTCGCATGAGATTCGGACGGATGTACTCAAAGTCCGGATCCCAGTTGTCGTCGATCCAGAGAAAGCCGCCCTTCAGCAGGTAGTCGTGCATGCGGGCGGTCTCTTCAGGTGTGAAGTCGTAGTTGGCCGCATTCTGCATGCGCAAGTACGGACACAGGAAGAGATCGGGATCCATGGCCGTGACGTTCGCAAAGCCGGGGTAGCCATTGTTCCACCGGCTGATCTTCGTTGTGGTCAGCTCGGCGAGACGCACCATGAAGTTGTAGTCCGCTTGCGGATAGTCGTCGCCCCAGCCGGACTTTCTCGCCCTGCGGATGTTCTCATACCGCAGGCGGCAGAACGTGAAGCCGAGCGGCTTGTCGGGGAGTCCGTGGTTGATCGGTATCTGGAGGTTCCGTCCGTTTGTCAGGATGGTGAACCCCTGCGCCGCGGCGCTCATGACGGCCAGTCCCATCGCGAGCGCAAAGGCCAGTGCGAACCGCATCCATCGAGCCGATGCCCGCGTCCACCGCATGTGAGCATCGTACAACGACTTCGTGTAAGGAGTCGGACGGCGCGCGGAAGACCGCGCGCGGACGTACGAGCGGGGCGCCCGCCTCCGCCGCGAGCGGTTCGTGTGTCCCTACACCCAGCCGAATGACGATAGGTATCGAATGACGCCGCAGTGATGCCCTAATCGCTTGCTGGTCGTCCGTCCCTTGCGACATTCGAGGATCAGGCGACGGTCTTTGACCTCCTTCGCCCATCAGATCATCGCGTAAGCTCCTGCGTATGGTGTTCACCAAGCACCTTCGCGAAGGCATTCGCCGCGGCCGGATCACATGCAGCGTCCGCGTCTGGATGCGGCCCCACGTCAAAGTGGGTGGTCGCTACCGTATGGACGACGGGCACATCGTGATCGATTCGATCGAGTCTATGGAGTTGGTTTCCATCACGCAGGACCTGGCGCGCGAGTCAGGCTTCGCAAACGTGGAAGCCCTCCTTCAGACCGCCAAGCACGGCCGAGGGGAAAACGTCTATCTGATTCGGTTCCATTACCTGCCGCCGGGCGGATGGGACAAGCTAACCGAGAGCCAGCGCGGGGCCCAGCGAAAATCCGATCGTCCCGCCGGGTCGAAACGACGATAAGCGGACGGCTGTTGCGAAGGCTCGCGATAAACGCCGTGGGCTTCAGCGAAAGTGTGGTGAAGGAGTTCACAAGCGTAGGTTTCCGACGAGAGGCACTCGGAGAACATCCACAACGAGTGACATTTCGAGTGTCATTGCGCTGGAAACATTCGAAAACGGCCGCGAACAAAGGAGTGCCGCGCCGACTCAGAGACTCCCTGAGTCACACCGCAATCCGGCCTGGTCTGGCGGCGCCGTGCGGATTTCTGACTCGCCTCACGAAGTCTGGTTCAAGCGGGCGCCAACGTTGTCTCGATTTTTCTTCATCGCTCGATCCCGCGCGACTCTCGTCGTAACCGTTCCGAGCTGCAGCGGCCCACTGCTGACTGCGCCTCATCCGGCGCCGGTGCCGTCCGCGATCTGGACGACTGCGCGCGTGACGCTCGCGAGCCCGGTGCTCGCGTAGCAATGGGCGACTCTCTGGTGCTGGCCCGCCAGCATTTCCAGCGTGTTCGCCCCCTACGGCCATCCCGTCAGTCAGAACGCCGCGCGTTTTAGCCGCGGCTCTTCTTGTTCATCTCCGACGCGACCGTCTCGTAGCAGTGAGTTTCCGCTGCGCTGCGGTTTTTCGTCGGCGTCCGCGAATTCTGAATCAGTGTGCGGTGAGCTCCCCGGATACACAAGGAGAACGGCATGCGGAAGCAACTCTTACTGATGGTCATTCAGGACAACCCGTCGGTCACTCTGAACTGGAACGGTCAGTAACCACGTCTGCCGGCGCCGCGTACGGTTCGTCGCACGCGCCGCCGGCCATGCTAGTCACTGGAGAGCGGACATGCAGATCTCAATCAACAGCAGCGTGCAAGCCGTGGTTCTAGAGGCTCTTGGGGTTGGCAGTTTGGAAGCGGCGTACGAGGCGATGTGCGGCGGCCGCATCGCCGAGGGTCTCGACGACCTGTTCGACGACCTGAGCCTCCGGCGCGACGACGATGCCGACACGTGGCCCGAGTTCGCACAGGCATGCCTCGCGCACCCTCTTCGACGGCTGCTGCACCAGGATCCATTCACCTATCGTGCCTTCTCCAAGCCGCGCGGCTACGCCGGAGACGCGGTGATGATGGATTACATCTACGGTCTTGGCGAGGCGCCTGAGGTCGCGTACCGGGCAACGCCGCTTGGCAGGGCCATTTTCTCGCACATGTCGTCGCGGCCGGCGGCGCGCGCGGTTCGCTACAGGCGTCGCCTGCTGGCCGGCCTGATCGATGCGACGGCGGATCGCGGCGGCAAGGCGGTGTTCGCGCTGGCGGCTGGCCACCTGCGCGAAGTCGAGATCTCCCGCGCGATGCAGCGCGGGCGCATCACGAATTTCGTCGCAATGGATCAGGACGCGGCCAGTCTATCGGTCGTCGCCGCCGACTACGCGCACCTTGGCGTTCGCACGGCGAAGGGTTCGGTGCGTCACATCTTGTCGGGCAAACTCACGCCGGGCCAGTTCGATCTCGTGTATGCGGCGGGCCTCTTCGACTATCTCAGCGTGCCGGCGGCCACCGCGTTGACCTGCAAGCTGTTCGATTTGATACGTCCTGGCGGCACGCTTTTGATTCCGAACTTCAAGACCGGCGCTCGCGACACCGGGTACATGGAAACGTTCATGGCGTGGCACTTGATCTACCGCGATCACGACGACATGCGCGCGCTAGCCGCCGCTCTTCCCGGCGACTTGGTCGCGGGAAGCGAGATCTTCGACGACGACGACGAGACGATCACGTTCCTGTTGGTCTCGAAGGCGCGATGGTGATCGCAGCCGTCAGAGGCGCATCCGCTTGACGACGACCAGAGTTTGATTCCACTCTTGGCACCTTTAATCATGTCGAATCTGCCGACCAATGGATCAACCTTCGCGAATGTTCGTGGCAGCCGAAGCCGCTACTCAGCGCCGGCGCTCGTCAGGACTTTACCGTCCTCGAGCTTCCCCGTCATGAACATGCCGCCGGCTTTCCCGTCCCGGAGCGGCCGGAACGTCACGGTGATCCGCATGCCGGGCAGCAGCGACGTCCGCGTCCAGCCGCGGCGCGCGAGAAAGTTTGGACTCATCCCTTCGAATCCCCACGTCTCCACCTGACCTGACGCGTTCTGCACGTCAAGCCAGATCCAGATGTGCGGGTTCGTCCAGTCGACCTGCTTGACGACGCCCGTCACGGTCTTTTCCGCATTCATGTCGAAGACGGGCGCGGCGGCATGATGGGACCACGCGAGGGTGGCCACTCCGCAGATCATCGCGGCAACACACAGCGCGCGACCGGTTGCGCATGCGATCGGCCTCATCGCCTACTCCTTCTTCGCCGGAGGGGTGAGTTTCACACCGGCTTTCCCTTGAGCGTCGAGGAAGTTGCGATTGTTTTCTTCGCAGATGTACTCCCGAATCGTCCACTCCCGATGCCGCGCCAGCGTCCTCGTCGTCGTCCACGGCGTCGTCAATGCCTCCGGATCGATCACCGTGGTTTCGATCGACATCGTGTCCGGCCCGGTGAGGCGAAACCGCTCGACGATGCGCATCCTGTCGCTGTGCGGCGTATTCCGCGCAATCGTGGTGAGGGGAGAGAACGCGATCGTCTCGACGACGAGCGTGTCGCGGTCCCAACGGCCGATCGAGGTGCCGTTGAATGTCGGATCGGGATCCGCCGGCAGCGGTCGGCCGTCGGTATAGATGTGGCGAACCTGCATGTAGGCTTCGCTGACGATCGTGACCTTGCCCGGCGTCAAGAGGAGCTCGTACGGATAGGGATGCCCCATGATCGCCGGCATTCCCGTTGGCAGACAGTTGGCCGCTTCCGTGTCATCGAGGTTGCGCGCGTCGAGCTCGCGCTTCTTTGCCGCATAGGCTGCTGTGAGCTGCGGCACGGGCGGCGGTCCGGCGGCAGGCCCTCGTCCACCGCGGCCCACCGTCGGCGCCTCCCAGACGCCGGTCAGGTCGGGCAGCTTCGCGAGGGCCGCCCAGTCGGCGGCGGCGGGCGGCTTCGACTTCGATTCCTGTGCCGCCACGGCGATCGTCACTCCCGTGACCAGCAACAGAACGATGCGCGTGGCGTGCTTCATCTGACGAAGAAAATCACCGCGCCCGGTACGTTCTGGCGAATCCGTTTCGCGAGTTCGTCACCGTGAAGGTGCCGTCGGCCGACACGGCCGCGGTGATCGTGTGCCCCTGGTCGGAGGCTCCCTCCTCCAGGTTGGCGATCAAGTCCGGCGCGGTGTTGTGCGCGGGGTCCGCGTCGAGCAATGACTGGTGCCCTTGCCAGATGCCCTCGATGGCGGGCAGCTTCGCGAGCCGGAGATACGAGTTCAGCTCGTAGGGGGTGGGCGTTTCGCCTTGCCTCGTAACGTACTTGACCGCGACCTTCTGTCCCAGACCCTTGCGCGGTCCGTTGTTCACGACGATGACCTGTGGCTGAATGGCGCCCAACAGCGCGGGCGCGCCCGAGTTGTCGAGACTCCCGTGTCGGTTGATCGTGTACAGGTTGATGCGCCCGAGCTTGTTCACCGGGCACGCCAGCTCCATCTCGCGCGACCAGTCCGCGTCCCCCAAGGTCGCTATCTTGAATGGCCCGTAGTTGATCGCCAGCCCGACCATCCGGATGTTCTCCGGTGCGGCCGGTTCTTGCCGCGCGGCGTTGGTGCACAACGGGTTGGCCGTGCCGCCGTTGACGGCGTCGGCGATGACGGGTCCCTCGGCGACGAGCACGCGCACGCGCACGTCGCCGAGCGTGATCGTCTCACCAGGCTTGACGATGTGTCGCTTCGTTCCGGCGATGGTCTTGTAGCCTTCGTACAACGGGCGGTCGGACTGCTCGACCCCGTCCCCGTGATCGTAGAACGTGCCGAGCGGAAGCAGCTTGGCGAGCGCAGGCAGTCCGCCAACGTGATCGCCGTGCCAGTGGCTGATGACCACGTGGTCGATCCGCGTCAGGCCCATCGCTTTGGCTGCGGCGACGATGCGCTTCGCGTCGCGGTCGTCGTTGCCCGGGAAGCCGGTATCGAACAGGAGCGATTGTCCGTTGGGCGCGGCGAAGAGCGTGGAGGCGCCTCCCTCGACATCGATCCAGGAAATCTGCAGACGACCGCCGCCGGTCTGTGCCAACGACGAGCAGACGAAGGCGAGCAGGCCGACGAGTGTCACAGCAAGTGCACGTGTCATGTGCTTTTCTCCATCGAGCGGGTTGAATCGCTCATCGCGCGAGCGGATCGGGACGAAGCTGGAATTTGACCAGCTTTCCCCTGGTGCCTTTTCCACCTTCGATGTGCCACACGAAATGCGTTCCGTAGTTCGAGTAGAGGGCGCGTCCCTTCCAGCCGGCGTTGGGATCATCGATGCGGCCGTCCATGCCGCGTGAGTAGAACCCGAGCGGATAGGGCACGCGCATCGTGATCCATTCGCGCGTCTGCGGATCGAGCACGAGCAGAGAATCCGAATTCGATCCCGTTGCCAACGGCCTGTTCGCGCCGAGTCCGAGGATGTTGTGCTGATCGACCCAGTTGAAATAGTGGAAGTCGGCGGGGATGTCCGTGCCTTTCAGCCTCGGGCCGTTCGTCTGATAGAGCGTCCAGCCTTCGCGGCACTCGCTGCCGTCAATCGTGTGACCGATGCTGCCTTTGCACTTCCGCCGATCGAAACTGGCGAGATGGCTGCTTGCCGCGAGCGCCGTCCAGACGACACCGTTGGTGTCGACGTCGACGCCGCGCGGATCGAATCCGGGCTCGGGCACGCGGAACACTTCGGCACGGCAGGTCTCGGGCGGATTGCCGCCCCGATCGACGCGCACCAGATAGCCCGGGAAGCGTTCGGCCACGCCCCAGATCGAGTTGTCGACTGGACTCGGCACGGCCGAATAGAGGTTGAAGTCGACCGCGGTATCGAGCGACGGATCCAGTCCACCGCCGCCGCGCCCGTCCGTATTGGCACCGCCGGCCGCGGTATCGCCCTGATAGAGGATCGACTGACCGCGACCGGCGACACGGTTCCATGGACGCGTGATCCTGCCGTCGCCGTTGGTATCGACCACCTGACCGCACCAGCCGACCGCTTTCCGCTCGTCTTTCGTCTCGTCGAAGATCTTCGTGTCGATCCAGCCAAAGATCGGACCGGTCAGCTCGTTGAAGTAGACGGTTTCATTTGCATCGTTGTCGAACTGCAGGTGGTGCGTCGAAAAGCAGGTATCGATGAGCGTGAACTGCTTCGTCTTCGGATCGTAGACGGACGCCTGCCGTCCGCTGTTGCGCAGCGGGAACCACGCCGCGTACTTGTTCGAAGGATCGCTGCACCACGACGGATCCTGATTCGGACGAATCTTCGATGTGATCCACACGCGCCCCTTGCCGTCGAGCATCGGGTTGTGCGGATCGGCGGGGTTGTACGGCGGATTCCCCCACAGATGGGTGTCGCCCCACCAGAGCGACGGACGAGTGGGTTTCGGAAATCGGGAGGGCACCTCGGCGCGCGGCGCGCGCGTCGGAATCTCGATCTCCTCGGTCCGGTTCGTCAGCGGATCGAGGATCACGAGCGTCCCGTGACCGGCCGACACCGCGTAAATCGGTCCGAATGCGTTTACCGTCGGATGACGTTTGTCGGTCGCGACCTCGTCGTGCATGAACGAGTGATCCGTGCCCCAGTCCCACAGCGTCAGCACCACGTTGCGCTCCTGCCCGCTCGGTCGGGGCGGCGGCGGCGGAACTTCGCCCTTCGCCACGCGTTCGGTCCAGTCGGCAAACGTCCGCAGCGGCCGCACCTTCCCCTGGTTGGTCAGCACCGAGTACATCGCGGTGCCGCGCACGCCGGTCCCGAGCCGCCACTCCCACGCTTCCTCGTGCGACTTCAGCTCCGGCTTCGCCTTGAAGATGTGATCGACGCTGCGCGTGAGCTGATTGCCAAGTTGATGGCAGAAGTTGCAGTCGGACTTGAGCGAGTTGATCCAGTGGTTCTGCGTAAGCATCGCAGCGCCGAGGCCGTTCTCGCCCGTGCCAGGGAACTCGTGCGCGGCCGGCGGCTCCATGAGCGACAGCCAGTAGTTGCCGGGATACACCTTCGCCGCTTCCTGCGGCGTGCGCGCAGGCGTGGCGGTCAATGTCAGCGACGTCGGCCCCGGTTTCACCTGAACTTTCGGCGAGTCGACAAGGCCGTAGCCGCGCACCCAGACGCTGTAGGTGGCCGCAGGCAGTTCCGGCAGCATGAAGCGTCCGCGATCGTCGGTGACGACGATCTTCGTGAACGGCGTCGGCAGATCCTTCGTCTCGGCGATCACCCAGACGCCGGCTTGGGGAACGCTGTCGGTACGCACAACACCGGTTATGTAGCCCTGCGGCGGTGCCGGGCGCTGGCCCTGCTGCGCGCTCAGCGATCGCATCGACGCCGCCCCGACCAATCCGCCCAACGCGGCGCCGAGCACCAGGATCCGGATTCGGCCATTCGTCAGTCGCAGCATGCCCTTCTCCGTTGCGCGTATGTTACCCCCCTCCGGGGCCAGCGTACCCGCCTGTCAATCAAGCGGCGGATAATGATAGTGAGCCGCTTGGCAGTGACGTTTGTCTTCTCGCGTCGGCTCTTCCTGCGCCTTCTCGGGATCGTCTACCTGATCGCCTTCGCGTCGCTCGCCGTGCAGATCACCGGTCTCGTTGGCTCGCGCGGCATCCTACCAACTCGCGAGTTGCTCTTGCGGGCGCGAGACGCATACGGATTCGGAGCGTTTCATGCGTTTCCTACGCTTCTTTGGCTCTCGAGCGGCGATGCGATGCTGCTGCTTCTCTGCTGGGGTGGCGCCGCGCTGTCGGTGCTGCTGATCTGCGGTGTCGTCCCGGTTCTGGCGTCCGCACTGCTATGGGTTTTCTACTTGTCGCTGACGGTCGCAGGGCAGGTCTTCCTCGAATTCCAGTGGGACATGCTGCTGCTCGAAACAGGCCTACTCGGATGCCTGTATGCGCCCCTGCGATCACCCGGTGCGGAGCCCAACCCGATTGTGCGATGGGTCGTCTGGAGCCTCGCGTTCAAGCTGACGTTTCTCTCCGGCATCACGAAACTCGCGAGCGGCGATCCCACGTGGGCGGCATGGACCGCGATGACGTACCACTACTGGACGCAGCCGCTGCCGACATGGACAAGCTGGTATGCGTCCCAGTTGCCCGTCGCCTTTCACTACTGGTCGGTGCCGGTGATGTTCGCGATCGAACTCGTCGTGCCGTTTGCGATATTCCTCCCTGCGCGCTTCCGCAAAACGCGGCTGATCGCCTGCCTGCTGATGATCCTTCTCCAGGCCGGCATCGCAACAACCGGCAACTACGGATTCTTCAACCTTCTCGCGATTGCTCTCTATCTCGCGCTGCTCGACGACCAGACGGTTCAGCGACAGCCTGTCATGCGACCAGAGAGCGACTCTCCGCACCCGGAACCAAGGGCGTGGCGAGTGGCGATCAGCATCGCGGCCGTGGCGATTGCCTGCCTGAGCACGGTCGCCCTCGTTCGCGAGATCCAGCTGACAGCCGGAACACGCGCGCAGATCGCGCGCTCCTGGCCTGGTCGGATCCTCGACTGGGTCTCGCCGTTCCGATCGATCAACGGCTATGGGCTGTTCCGCGTCATGACGACCGAACGTCCCGAGCTCGTCATCGAAGTCAGTGACGACGACCGGACCTTCCAGGAATATGGCTTCCGATGGAAGCCTGGAGATCCGAGGCGGCGGCCGGCATTTGTCGAGCCCAACATGCCGCGCCTCGACTGGCAGATGTGGTTTGCGGCGCTCGATCCGCTCGGTGCGGCGTACTGGCTCGACGCGTTGGCACAACGCATCATCGAAGGCGACCCGGAGGTTCTCCGCCTCGTTGGACCGAGCCCGTTAGGCGCGGCGCCGCGCCGCGTGCGGATTGCTCTGTACGACTATCGATTTACGACGCGAGCCGAACGCATGCAGAGCGGTGCGTGGTGGGTCCGCACATTCAGGCGCAATCTGAACTGACCTTCTCGGCGGCCCTTCGGAGAATCGAGGGAGTGTGTTGGCGCGCAGGTGTATGATCCGCCCGCATTCCAGGTAACTCGAAGAATAAGGAGCTCGCCATGAGATCACGCACCGTCGTCTGGTCTCTCGTTGGGTCCCTGCTCGTCGTTCTCTCCGCATTGGCGCAGGCCCAGGCACCGGCACCTGCAGCGCCGCGGCCCACGAAGACACTGCGACCCGTGCGCAATTTCGTGGCGGTGACAGATCAGGTCATCCGCGAACCCAAACGTGAGGATTGGCTGATCTACCGCGGCAACTACCAGGGATGGGGCTACAGCCCGCTCGACCGGATCAACAAAACGAACGTCGAGAATCTGCAACTGGTGTGGGCGCGGGCGATGGAGCCTGGCACCAATCAGGCGACGCCGCTCGTCTACAACGGCGTGATGTATCTGGGAAATCCTGGTGACGTGATTCAGGCGATCGACGTCGCGACGGGCGATCTGATGTGGGAGTACCGGCATCCGCTGCCAGAACTGACGTCGATGCGGAACCCGCTGGGACAGCGCAAGCGTGCCATCGCGCTGTACGGCGATTACGTCTATACCGTGACGTGGGACAACCACGTGCTCGCGCTCGATGCCCGCTCCGGCGAGAAGGCGTGGGAGACGGATCGCGGCGGCGATCTATATGTCAGCAACTCGAGCGGACCGATCGTCGCCAACGGCGTGGTGGTGGCCGGCAGTACGTGCCAGTACGCTGGTTACGCCTGCTACGTCACCGGTCACGACGCGAAGACCGGCAAGGAGCTGTGGCGCAACACGATGATTCCGCGCCCCGGAGAGCCGGGCGATGAAACGTGGGCCGGCTCGCCGTACGAGAGCCGTTGGATGACCGGCGTGTGGGGGCATCTCACGTACGATCCCGACCTCGACCTCGTGTACTACGGATCGAGCGGCGTCGGCCCCGCCTCCGAGACGCAGCGCAAGATGCCGGGCGCGACAATGGCGGGAACCAATACCCGCTTCGCCGTCCGGCCAAAAACGGGTGAAGTGGTCTGGAAGCATCAGGTTCTTCCGCGCGACAACTGGGATCAGGAATGCACGTTCGAGATGATGCCGATCACCACGCCTGTCAACCCCGATTCGTCGGTCATGCTGTCGGTGAATCCGAACGCGCGTCGCGGACCGCGCAAAACGCTGACCGGCGTGCCGTGCAAAACCGGCATCGCGTGGAGTTTCGATGCAGCCACCGGTGAGTTCCTCTGGGCACGGCCAACCAACGAGCAGAACCTCGTCGCGACGATCGACGCCAAAGGGCTCGTCACGGTGAACGAGGACGTCGTGCTGAAGGAGCTTGGCAAGACCTATCACATCTGCCCGACCTACAACGGCGGCCGCGACTGGCCGTACGGTGCGTACAGCCCGCGATCGAACGTGATGTACGTCCAGCTGGCGAACGTCTGCATCGACTCGAGCGCGCGCATGGATCGCGGGCCGCAGCCGGAGTTCGCCTACAACACGAACAATGTCGGGAAGTTTGCCACCGGCAAGGATAAGGCGGGCCGCATCGATGCCATCTCGGTCGAGACGGGCAAGACGCTCTGGAGCTGGGAGACGCGCGTCTCGAACTACGCGCCCATCCTCGCCACCGCGAGCGGCCTGTTGTTCAATGGGTCGATGGATCGCTACCTGCGCGCGCTCGACGCCGACAAGGGCACGGTGCTGTGGCAGACGCGTCTGCCGTCGCAGGTGGTCGGCTCCCCAATCTCGTTTGCGGTAAATGGGCGTCAGTTCATCGCCATCACATCAGGCGGCGGACCGATCGCCGCGACGCAGACGGTCGTGACGCCGGAGGCCGACACGGCGAGCGGCGCCAACGCGGTGTACGTGTTCGCGCTGCCGCGCTGAAGGCCCGGGTTCGTGAGGGCGAGCCTGACAAGGCTCGCCCCACGGTACTGTCAAGTTGAGGCAGGGGGCTGGCAGAGTAGGCCGATGACGAGCCCTGCCGCCAGTTACCACGGCTACCGCTTCCCGCCGGAGATCATCAGTCATGCCGTCTGGCTGTACCACCGTTTCTCTTTGAGCTTCCGCGATACCGAAGATCTCCCCGCTCAGCGGGGCATCACGGCCCACACCCGCGTGATGCCCTCTGTCGCCCATAGCACGACGCAGTACGAGAACAATCGAGCCGAAGTCTCTTATCAACCAACCCGTCAACGCGAGCGTCAAATGCGAAGGTTCAAATCCACGGCTCACGCGCAACGATTCTTGTCAGTACACGGCGTCGTTCGGAATCTCTTTACCGTCTGTTAAGAACGCGTGCCTTCCGGGTGTGGAACGACGTGACGGGAACTTGCTGACAAATAATGGAGCCCGACATCGAAGCGATCGTCACGCACAGTCCTCGTCAACTTGACAGTACCTCGCCAAGGGTTTATCTATCCGGCGGAAGACCATCGAAAGCGAAGGCAGAGCGACAGTATCGCGCCCGAACGCCGTCAGCGCCTGCGTTACGCTGTCTTACTCAACGGGGAGAAACGCCATGATCCGCTATCTGGTTGCGTTCGCGTTCCTTTGCTGCGCCACGGCGGCGTCCGCGCAAACCCCGGACACCGTCTTCATCGAGAAGCTCACCTGGGAGGAAGTCCGCGATGCGATCGCGGCTGGGAAGGCCACCATCATCGTTCCGACCGGCGGCACCGAGCAGAACGGTCCTCACATGGCGCTCGGCAAGCACAATGTGCGCATTGCCGCCAACGCCGAAAATATCGCACGCCGTCTCGGCAACGCGCTGGTCGCGCCGGTCGTCGCCTACACGCCCGAGGGCGGCATCGATCCGCCCACCGGCCATATGCGCTTTCCTGGCACCATCAGCATTCCCGATCCCGTCTTCCGCCAGGTGCTCGAATACATCGCGCGCAGTTTGAAGCAGCATGGCTTCCGCGACGTCGTCTTCATCGGCGACAGCGGCCCTAACCAAGCCGGACAAATTGCTGTCGCCGCGACGCTCAACGCGGAATGGGCCGGCGGAAACACGCGCGTCCACGCCATCCCCGGCTATTACCGCAGCGATCCCGAGGGCGATGCCGCGATCATGATGGCACGCGGCATCAAGCGGGAGCAGATCGGTAACCACGCCGACCCGCGCGACACGTCGCAGATGATGGCCGTCGATCCGACTATGGTGCGCAATTCCAAGATCGTCGCCGCCGATGGCAAGAACGGCATCCAGGGCGACCCGCGCGGCTCGACGGCGGAGATCGGCCGAGCCCTCATCGACAAGAACATGGCGCGCACCGTCGACCTCATTCGTCAATCCATCGCGGCGCGATGAGCTGGCTCACGCCTATTTGAGGAATCGCGCGACACCGACGTGGCATCTTCCAGCGGGCTTTGTCTGGGGTGTCCAGGCGGAGTGGCGGCGCCACGGGCTTGGCACCGTGCTGGAAATGGATCGAGCGTAGCCTTCGGCCGCGGTTTGGAGGTCATCCATCTATGGCCGGCCTTTGGAGCCGACGCGATGGATGAACGACCGTAAACCGCGGCTAAGTCAGCGCACGCGTAAGTCGCGAGTAACGGGCTAGGGTTTAGCGATTCCTGGGCCGGCCCCCTGGAATTCCTCCGGCCAGATAGGTAAACGCTGGGCGACTACTCAGGGTAATCGGAATGTTGGGAACGCATCGAGGGGCGATCTTAACAGCCTCACGCGAACCGGGTTGCCACTACGCGGTCGGATCGAGGAGCCGGCCGCACATTTGTTCGGCAGTCGGAAGACTTTTTGCTCGTTCTGAACAGTCGAAAAGAGCCGCTCTCCATGGTTCGTCGACCCCGAGATACGAGACTGCGCCCAGATTCGCCGTAGCGAATCGCAGTCCCGCCCGGAATGGCAATTGCCTGAGGTGGGAGGGCGTCGACAGGCCGTACCGCCGGACGTCCAATACGTGCGGGACCAGCGACTCGATCGTACGGCGCCTCACCACGGCGGCACGGCGCCAAACAGTGAACGGCAATGACCACGCTTCTCTGTGATAGTTCCGGGAACGGACGCGCTTCTAACACCAGCACGCACGAAAACGACAGCGCCAAGCTTGGTGAGCTGCTCAGGCGCGCCCGTGAAGGTCGCGGTCTAACGCTCGAACAGGTCTCGAACGAGACGAAGATTCCCCGGCGCCATCTAGAGGCGCTCGAACACGGCAACTTGGCGGCTGTACCGGACGGGTTCTATCGACGCGCCGAGATACGCGCCTACGCTCGAGTAGTCAAACTCGATCAGAATCTTGCGGTAGCGGAGCTCGATCGCGCCTTGAACTCGCCATGCGAGTCGGCGATTGAAACACTTCAGGAGCCAACACCTTCCAGTAAGCGCGTTCTGATCGTGATCAGTGTTGTAGTGGCGACTGCGGTGTTTGGGCGTGCGATGGGGGGGCGAGAACCGGCGCTCGATGGTGATGCTCAAGTGCGCAGCGCCGCTGGTTCACCACAGCACAGCGTACCGTCCGTTCGAGAGACGCCGCCCGACGCCGTGGTCGGGACCTCGCGATTTACACAGTTGGATCAAGTCGCGCCACCATCGGCGTCTTCGGAGCCCGCGCTGGCCGTGGCGATGGAACCGACACGAGCTCGAGCATCAGCGGCTTCGAACGGTGACCTTGCGGTGACAACGGAACAGGCTGAAACCCGAGCATCAACGGATTCGGTCACCGAGCTCGTCGTGACAACGCAACCGGAGGGAGCGCGAGTGACGGTGAATGGGATCGGATGGGGTATCGCCCCGGCTACGATCCGCTATCTGCCAGCGGGAGACAAACGCATACGAGTCAGCAAAGAGGGGTACGCCACCGAGGAGCGGGTCGTGCGCGTCGCCGAGGGTAATCGGAGGATGCTGGACATTCGACTGCGCAGTGCACCTTAGCCAAGACAGGCGACCGGCTTGGCGATGGATGCCGGACGCGCGAAATATGTCCGTCAAGGGGCCCGTCTCCACCTCGGTTATACAGTCGCCGACGGTGACGCCCCCGAACTCGGCCATGCCTTGTGAAGTACCTGCGCCGATGGAATCGGGTCGACACATCTTCAACATCCTGAATGCAAGCTCGGTTCTGAACGTGACTGAAGACGTTCGGGTCGTCGCTGGACCGCCCGACAGCGACTCTCCAGGGACGGTTGTGCGATCCCGTCCACAGGGTCTAACCTCCGTCCGTGCCTTCGTGATCGCCCGCCGCAGGCCACACCGGCACGGGGTCAGCCGGGTCCGGCCAGAAGACGCGCGAGAGGTAGTGCAAGGCTATTCCGACTCCCCAGCGGTTCGGCGCGGTCGAGACCAGCAACGCGACTAGCAGGACGATGGCGCCGGATCCGACCAACGGATGCGACCGGCCGATCCCGAAATAGATCAGCACGATGATGACCGCGATCGGAAGGCGGTCGCCGAAGATCGCGAACGCCCAGGTGTCTCCCGGATTGCGCTCGTATACGAGCCCGCACACCGCACACCGCTCGAGGTGATGTGCCCATCCGGAGAAGATGGATCCCTCCCCGCAGTGCGGGCACCGCTTGCTGACGCCCCGGCGTAGCGCGATGAGCACCAGTTCGCGGCGTGTCATGGATACGTCGTGTTGGGCTTTAGGGCCTGTGAAATCGTTGTGGTGCAGGCCTTTAGGCCGTGTCGAGCAGACCCGCCCTACCGACGTCAGCGGGTCGCGACGCGGTCTTCGCAGAAGTCTTCCTGCAACTCCTGGTTGGAACGCTGGAAATAGCGCGTATACGTGTAGGGCTTCGCAAGTGCCTTCGCGTCGTCGGCGGTCACCTGGTATTCGAGATACCTTCCCGCCTGCACGGAACGAATGCGTTCGACAAGATGCAACGCCTCGGTGTGCGGTGCACCTGCATCGTTGAGCCACGCCCTGGTGTCATTGAAGCTGGTCGTGTCCACGACGAGCGTGTCGCCTTCCCAGCGAGCGATCGAGTCTCCCAGGTACGTCGGATCCTTGGTGGAGTGCTCGCGCCGCCCGAGATAGATCTCGCGCTTGTTGCCCAATGCGATGTTTTCAAACAGCAGCGTCACCCGATTCGCGCTCGTCAGCACCTCGAACCTGGTATCGTCTCTCGCCATCATCCGGAATGGCCCGACGACCATGCAGTGCTTCGCGGGATCGAATTCGAGGTTTCTCGATTTCGCCATCTCCTGCGCGGCTGGCAGCAGCACGAGATCCGACAACCGGCCGGCGGCTCTTAGTCCCCCCGGCAGCGCTGCACCTGCCGGCAGCGCTTCATAAATGCCGGCGAGTCCGCGTAGCTTGGCGGCATCGACGGCCGTGGTCGTCGGCGTCGGCGTCGCGGGCGCTGCAGGAGCGGGGCCCCTCGGAAGCGGCTCGTTCGCGTACTTCGCCATGAATGCGACAAGCTTTGCATCATGTTCCGCAAGCAGCTTGTCGCGGCGAATGCTCCAGAGGTCGTCTTCAGGCGCGTTCTCGTTGCAAACGCTCTCACCGCCTTCGGTCGGCTCCGCCACCTTCCGGTAGTAGCGGGTGTAAGTGTACGGGGCCTTCAATGCCCTTCGATCGTCAACGAATACGCGCAACTGAATGTAGGCACCGTTGCCGTACAGGCGATATCGCTCGATGACATGCAGCTCCTCGGAATGCGCCCACCGGTCAGAGTTCAACCACGACTTATCGTTGAATCCGATGGTGTCGACGACGAGCGTCTCGTCGTTTTCGACACGGCCTCGCGAGTCCCCATTCCAGGTGAGCGGCACGTTACGCGGATGCGGCGAGTTGAGGTAGATGCGCTGCAGTCCATGTTCGTCGACCGACGACCAGATCTGGTATAGCTTGTCCGGCGTTTCGACGAATCGAAAGTTGCCCGCGCCGGTGCCATGTCCTTGACGGAAGATGCCATCGAGTTTGCAGACCTGGCCGGTGTCGTCGGTATTCCATTCGAGGGCGTCGTGCTGCGCCAGCGCCCAGGGTTGGACAAAGTCAGCCAGCTTCTTGTCGATCTCCTGGTACGGAAGCTCCGTGGGCGGCGCGCCGAGCGGCGGCGGACCTGGATTCAATCCAAGACTTGCCCACGTGCCGAGGAATGCGGCGGGGACTTTCGTCTGAGCTGGTGCGACGCCCGGCGCGACAAGGACGGCCAATGCCGCCGCGAGCAGAACCTTCATTCGGCTACTCCGCCTTGAAAGAGACTGTCTGCGAATCCGGCTTGAAAGAGATTGTCTGCTAATCCGGTTTGAAGGAAAACGTCTTCCCATCTGCAAGGGTGACGCTCAGGAGCAGGAGCTCCGGCTTCCCGTCACGACGCGGACGTCCTTCGAACGTGACCTTGTCGCCCACCTTCGAGACCGCCCTGCCCCACCCCTTCGTTTCGAGCTGGCGCGGGGACGGCCCTTCGACGACCCATTCCTGAGCGGCGTCGGCACCGCCGACACGCTTGCCTTCGATGAAAAAGAGCGTGTGCGGATTGCTCCAGCTGGCCTTTGTGAGCGTGCCCTCGACCGAGAGCGTCGTCTCCGGCTCGAACTGCGACTGCGAGTGATGCGCAAAGACGTTGCTGCCCGCCCCCGCCGCGACCATCGTCAACGCTGCGATGACTGCCATTGCCGTCCGGGTTGATTTCATCGTGAATCCCTTTCCACTCTGCTGTGGTCGCAGGCCGGTCTAAAGACCGGCCTCTACGGGTCTTAGAGGCGGCCTCTACGGATCGTAGAGCGGCCTCTACGGATAGAGGCGGCCTCTACGGATCGTAGAGGCCGACCTTCAGGTCGGCCTAGAACAAATATTTCAGCGCGAACTGCATGATGCGGGGGTCGGCTGCCGTCGTGATACGGCCGAACAGCGTGTTCGTGAAGGTCGTGTTCGGCAGGCCGACACCGCCAAATCCATTGATCTGCTGTGTTACCCCCGGTCCAACACGGTTGAACAGGTTGAACGCCTCCATGCGCAACTCGAACTGGCGGCTCCCTGAAATTGTGAACTTGCGGCTCACCGCCGAGTCGACTCTCCACGTGCCAGGACCTCTCAGTGCATTACGTCCGAGATTCCCATACGTTCCCGGCGCCGGCAACGAGAAGGCCGCCGTGTTGAAAAACATGTCGTTGGTCGGGTTCGCGACTTTCCAGTCGCCGCTGACGTTCGGGCGCTGGTTCTGCGCGCCCGTCAGTGCCTGGTCGCGGCCGATGGAGACGTTCAGCGGGCTGCCGCTGAGCGCCTGGAACAGCCCCGATACCTGCCAGCCGCCCGCAATCGCGTTCATCCGGCGCGAGGCAAACGTAGGGGTATTCAGCACCAGCGTGGTGTTCAGCACGTGCCGCCGATCGCCCGCGCACGGACCGCGATCCGCCTTCGGGTCGCCCGGATGCGAATACAGCGGATCCAGGAACTGCTGCGGATCGCCGTCGTTGATGCACTTCGAGAGCGTGTAGTTCGTTGTCAGGCTGTAATTGTTGCTCAGGCGCTTCTGCACCGCGAGGAGGAGGCCGTCATATTTCGCGGACCCATCCATATTGAGCTGTGTGACCGACGCGAAGTATTTCCCCTGGTCAGGATTCTGGAGATACAGCAACCGCCTCTGGTTTGTGTTCGCCGTCGTCGCATCAGCGGAATACACAGCCGGATTGATCTCGATGCCGTTCCAGACGTGCGCGGTCCGATTCCCGAAGTAGCTCGCGGTCAGCGACCAGTTTTCCGCGTACTGCTGCTGGAAGCTCACGTTGAAATGCTGTGTCCGCGGCGGGTCCGCCTCCAGCTGCTGCGTCCAGTACGTCCCGTTGAGCGGGAACGTGGCGTTCTTGTCAACCGGCAGCGGGAACGGATTGCCCCCCGGATAGGCGGAGTACGGATCAGAGAGCGACACGTTGTTCAGTGTAATGAGCGACCCCCAGGGCGGAACACTCGCGCTGCGGATATGGTGGAACATCGCCGGCTGGTCGTACACCACCGAGTATCCACCACGAATCACTTCGCGACCCTGCCCGCGGGGATCGTAGACGACTCCAAGGCGCGGACCGAGGCCCATCATGTTGCCCTTGCTCGACGCGCGCCCCGGGAACCCGTCATCTCCGGGAAAGATGAGTCCCGCCGGCGCATTCACATAGACCTTGCTGCGCTGATTCGCCGCAAATCGGGCGGGATCGAAAATCAGGACCTGATCGTCGTCGTTGGTCAGCGGAAAGTACGGTTCCCAGCGCAGCCCGTAGTTGAGCGTCAGCTTCGAGCTCGCCTTCCATGCGTCCTGGACATAAGTCGCGAAATAGGGTGCACGCTCGTTCAGATGCACGTCGGCGCCCTGCTGCAACTGTCCGACTCGCCCGACCAGAAAATCCGCCAGAGACAAGCCGGTGACCGATCCGTCAAACGAAAACTGGCCGTTCGAATACTGGGTGTTGAAGACGTGCATCACCTGGTGAAGGTAGTTCACGCCAACGGTGAGCTGGTGGGAACCTCTCACCATGTCGACGTCATCGGCGATCTCGTAGACGGTGTAGTCGTATTTGGCGTTGTTGTTCCCGCCGCCGCCCATGCTGAAGGCGTTGGTGACGCTCAGGTTCGTGAACGCGCCCGCGAGCGGCGTGGTGTAAACCTTGGCGCCCACTTCGACGGGCGACACGAATTTCGACGGGGTCCGGTAGTTGATCGAGCGGATGCCCGTGGCACGGAACGAATTGATGACCGAGTTGCTCAGGGAATACGTGTCGCCGAACACCATCGAGCGGCCACGGTTGTCAACACCCACGCTCGGCGTCGTAAGCGCGTTCTTGCCATCGTAATAGTTCGGCAGCTTGTAGTTGATGTCCATGTACCGGCCGTAGAGTGAATGTTTGGCACTCTTCTGGTAGTCGAGACGGCCGACAAACTGATGGTCCTTGCTCGGCGTGGGATAACCGTATTGGTAGCGGCCGCAGGGATCGGTGGACACGGGGATGTACTGAAGGTATTTCAGCGCGACTGGATCGAGCTGCGCCGCGCTGACCTGGTTGTTCACGAAGGGGGCGCGCAGCGCGATCTGCCGGCCGCTGTTGCACGCCGGGGACGCAAGGGCGGTGAAGTCTCCGCGTAACATGTCAGCGGTCGGAACGAACGCCTGCAGCGTGCTCGGATCCGTGTGGATGATCGTTCCCTGGTACCCGCCGAAGAAGAAGAGCCTGTTCTTCGCGATCGGTCCGCCCATCGCGCCGCCGAACTGGTTGCGCCGCAACGAGTCCTTCGACAGCGCGAACGCGTTCTTCGCGTTGAACCGTCCGTCGCGGATGAACTCGAACGCGCTGCCGTGCAGCTCGTTGGTCCCCGACTTGGTGACGACGTTCACGATCGCGGATGCGTGGTGTCCGTAGCGCGCCTGCAGCGCGCTCGTTTCAATGCGGAATTCCTGCAACGCATCGGGGAACGGCACCGGCAGGTTGAAGTTCGTTCCCGGGTCGTTGTGGCTGGCGCCATCCATCATGTAGACCGTGCTGCCGGGCGAGCCACCGGCGACCGAAATCGGGACGGTCGGGTAATTCCGGCTCGAGGCGAAACCACCGGCGGTATTGACGGTCACGCCCGGTGACAGCAGCAGCAGGTCGGTCACCTGCCGGCCGTTGAGCGGCAGCTCGAGCACGCGCTGGTTCTCGATCAACTGGCCGACACCTGTGCTGCGCGTCTCGACCATCGCCGCGTTCGCCCTCACCGAGATCTGCTCTGAGACCTCGCCAAGCGCCATGACCACGTTGATGGCCGGCGTGGCGTTGACCGTGAGCACGATGCCGGTCTGCACGTAGGCGCGGAAGCCCTGAAGATTGGCCTCGAGGCGATACGGGCCGACCGGGAGGTTCGGGATCACGTACCCGCCGTTCTCATCGGACACGGCGCTTCGTGTGAAGCTCGTATCGGTCTGCGTGACGGTGACGTCGACACCCGGCAGAACTCCGCCGCTCTGGTCCTTGACGGTGCCGCTGATTTGCGCGGTGGATCCCGCCTGCGCAAACGCCAACACCGGACTCAGGCAGAGCACTAGGAATGCGGGGAGCAGAGCACTGAGCATGCGCTTCATCTGACGTCCTCTTCCGGGCCAAACCGGCCCTCGGGCCTCCTGGGGTACCACGTGCCGTGGGGTCGATCCAGGGCCTTGGTCGCATCTCGACGGCGGCAAGGCGTGAAACGGGGTGGAAATAGATAGTCCGCCCAGAGTTCCATTGTCAACACAAATTCAGATACGTTTATGTAGTTCAAAAATGAGTACTGTTTCGAATACAATCTGACGATATGCGCACGCTGACGTCATATGCCGATCTCCTCGCCATCCCGTTCACCAACGAGCCCCTGCTTCGCTTCGATGACGCCGAATCGACGGCTATGGGCCAGGCGCTAGCGCGGGTGAGTGCCGCACTCGGGCGCGAGTATCCCTTGATCATAGGCGGAGGGCGGGTGCGTACCGCCACGCGCGTCACGTCCGTCAATCCGGCATGTCCATCGCAGATCGTTGGCGTCCATGCCGAGGCGGACGCGACGACCGCCGATCGCGCCGTCAACGCGGCATTCGACGCATTTGGTACCTGGCGATTTGCGCCCGTCGACGAGCGGGCAGGCCTGCTGCTGCGGGTCGCCGCCGAGGTGCGCGCACGACGGCTGGAGCTCTCGGCGTGGCTGATCTTCGAAGTCGGCAAGAACTGGCGCGAAGCCGACGCGGAAGTCGCCGAGGCGATCGACTTTCTCGAGTTCTACGCGCGCGAAGCGATCCGTCTTGCGGACAGCGCGCCGCCCATTCAGTTCCCCGGCGAGCGCGACCAGCTCGCCTACATTCCCGTCGGCGTCTGCGCCGTCCTCCCGCCGTGGAATTTCCCGCTCGCGATCCTCGCCGGCCTGACGACGGCCGCGATCGCGTGCGGCAACACCGTGGTCGTGAAGCCGTCGCCCGAAGCACCGACAATCGCCGCCATCTTCATGGAGATTCTCGAGCGGTGCGATCTGCCGGCCGGAGTGGTGAACCTCCTGCAGGGCGGCGTTGAGGTGGGCAAGGCGCTGGTCGAGCACCCGAAGACGCGCGTCATCGCGTTCACAGGCTCGAAGGCCGCCGGGCTCGACATTCACCAGCGCGCCGCACTGCGTCGTCCCGGCCAGCCGGGGATCAAGCGGACGGTCCTGGAAATGGGCGGCAAAGACGCGATCATCGTCGACCGTGAGGCTGACCTCGACCAGGCGGTCGAGGGTGTGGTCGCCGCGGCGTTCGGCTACAACGGTCAGAAGTGCTCAGCCTGCTCCCGGGTGATCGTGGACGAGGCGGTATACGACGAGTTCGTCGCCAGGCTCATCCCCGCGGCAACGGCGCTTCAGCACGGTGATCCCGCAACGGACGCTGCGGTTGGACCGGTAATTAACGAGGCGGCCTACCGGCGCGTGCTCGACTACATCGAGACCGGCGCACGCGAAGGGCGCATCCTCGTCGGTGGACGCGCGCTGACGCCCGCGGCCGAGGGCTACTACATCGCACCAACGATCATCGGCGACGTCGAGAACAACGCGCGGATCTGCCAGGAGGAAATTTTCGGGCCAGTGCTCGCCGTCCTGCGTGCGCGCAACTTCGAGCATGCGATCGATCTCGCCAACGACACCGAGTACGGCCTCACCGGCGCCGTCTTCAGCAGGAACCCTTCAAAGCTCGATCGCGCGCGCGAGCGCTTTCACGTTGGCAATCTCTATCTCAACCGGAAATGTACCGGCGCAATGGTGGGCGCGCATCCATTCGGCGGTTTCAACATGTCGGGAACCGATTCGAAGGCGGGCGGTCCGGATTACCTGCTGCTCTTCACGCAGGCGAAGACAATCGCGGAGCGAGTGACGACTCGCGATTAGTGACCAGTGATTACCGATTAGTGATTTATTGACCACGAAGACTCGAAGGACACGAAGATTACCAATCACGAATCCTTCCTTCCCTTCCGCCTGCGACGACTCCGTTCCCTAAGCAGCGTCACTCCTCGAAGCAGAAGCGCGGTACCCAGCCACACGGCGATGGCGGCGAGCGGATACGCAACCGCCCGAGGAAAGTAGACTGCGACCAGAGCCAGCCCACCAAGAGCAGCGCCCGCGACGAACGCAATGTGTCCTTCGACCGGTTCGAGCACCCGCCGGTTTGTGACCGCAGCAGACACGGTGCTGCCGATGCGCATCGCTCCCGCGACCGCCCGCCCGCCGCTGCCGCCGCTGGCCGGCACAGGCTGCCGACGAGGGGGTGCGCCTGGTGCGCGCACCCGGTTGCGCACGTCCAGCACGACCTCCGTTGCGTTCTCGAGATCCTCGAGGTACATCGCTTCCATATCCCTCGCGAACGCCTCGTCTTCGACCATCGCGTCGAGCTCGCGGTTACCTATCCAGCTCGCGAGATTCAGGTTTGTCGAGCCGACGCGCGCCCACCTTCCGTCGGCGACTGCGGTTTTAGCGTGGAGCATCGAACCGTTCCACTCGAACACGCGGACGCCGGCTTCGAGGAGCGGCCGGTATCCGGCGCGTGAGAGCGGACGAAGTACCGGAATGTCGCTCGACCCGGGCACGAGAATCCGAACGTCTACGCCGTCCCGGGCGGCGGCGCGAAGCGCCTGCACGTACGGCGTCGTACCGGCGAAATAGGCGTCGGTCAGCCAGAGCGTGCGTTGTGCCAGCGCGGCGACGAGCTGATCGACGCGGAACAACGCGGCGGTGTAAGGAACGGTCGCGACGATACGCATCGGGACGCCTGCTGCTGCGTCGCCTGCATACCGCAGATGTTTGTGACCGACATCGGTCGCCAGCGGCGCAACATCCTCGAGGAGTGGTTCTCCTGCGGCCGCCCACGCATCCGCAAAGGCGTCCTCGATGTCGGCGACGGCCGGTCCACGCACCTCAACGCCCGTGTCCCGCCATGGGTCGAGGTGACGCGCGGCATCCCCCACCCACATCTGACCGATACACAATCCGGTCACGAAACCGACCGAGCGGTCCACGGCGATCATCTTGCGGTGATCCCGGCTCACCCACCCGAACGGGCTGTCGAAGCGTGGCGGGTTGTAACAGCGCACGTCGACGCCGCCGGCGCGGAGCCGGCTCCAGAACGCCCGCGATGTCTTTCGAAATCCTCCCATCCAGTCGTAGAGCAGGCGCACGCTCACGCCGTCACGCGCCTTGGCGATCAGCGCATCGGCGAACAGCCGCCCCTGCTCGTCCTCGTGGATGATGTACATCTCGATGTGGATGGTGCGGCGGGCCGAATGGATCGCGTCGAGCCAGGCAGGGTAGTTCTCGGCGGCGTTCTTCAGCAACCGGATGCGGTTTCCTTCCCGTAGCCGCGCCCCGGACGCGCGCGAGAACATCTGATTGGCGACCTGACGAAGACCGAGCGTTGGTAGAACGGCTTTCTCAGCGCGGGATTGCGTCATCGGCCCCACGAACGTACACAATTTCGAAGGCCAGCGCGAACCTCCCGGGTTCCGGATCCCGGATCCCCGATCCCTGATCCCCGATCCCCGATCCCTGATCCCGGCTTCCCGTCCTCCCCTACCAGCTTCCCCGTTCGCCGAAGATTTCGATCAGCCGGCTGATGCGGTCGTAGCCCCCGGTCCAGTTGCGCTGGAGCGCGTCGTGGACGGCGGTCGCATCGCCTTTGCGGATGGCCCGAACGATGTCGTTGTGCTCGGAGACTGAGACGTGCAACTCGCTGATGATCGAGCTCGCGTAGAGGCGCCAATACCGTTCGACCTGCGGGCGCACGGAGTTGTGGAGCGCCGCGAGTCGCTTGCCGGCGCCCGCGTCGATGATGCGCGCGTGGAATTCCTTGTCGATCTCGAAGACGCGCCGCGGATCGACCGGGCGCTGGCTGGCGATCACGTTCAGTTGCTCGTTCAACGCCGCCAATTCGTCGGCAAGCTTCGCCCGGACATTGGTCGGAAACGTCACGGCCATCGTCCCCGCAAGGGCCTCCAGGTGGCCAACGATCAAGTAGAGCTCGCGCGCGTCTTCGCGCGTCAGCGGCGCCACGACAATCCGCGCTTTGCGGTTGCCCTTGTGCTCGACGACGTACCCTTCGCGATGCAGCCACTGCAGCGCGCCACGAATCGGCGTCCGGCTGAGACCCAGCCGCTCGGCGATCTCCGCCTCGACAATCCACGCGCCGGGCGGCAGGTTGCCACGTACGATCAGCTCCCGCAGTTCCTGGAAGGCTTTCGTGACGCTGCTGGTGTTCTCGACGACCTTCGCGGATTTTTTCTTCTTGGCGGTAGGCAAACGGCTCGCATGCTATCGCAATTCAGCGGGTGACCGTGATCCCCGTCACGCAAGCCGGTAAGATTGCGCCTTATGGACTCGCAGTTCCGCGTCACGTGCCCTTACTGTGGCGAGGAGGTCGAGATCTACCTTGAGCCTGAGATCCGAGGGACGCTCGTGCAGGACTGCGAGGTCTGCTGCAATCCATGGCAGCTCCGCATCTCGACCGATGGGGAGGAGCGGTACGTTGAGGTCTCGCGGGCGGATGGCTCGGAGTAAATCCCAAATCCCAAATCCCAAGTCCCAAGCAAAATCTAAACACATTCGAATCCGACTCTGCGTTGGGCGAAACTCTGCGTTGGGATTTGGGTTTTGGGATTTGGGATTTGGGATTTAATTTAGACATGGCTCGCGGATGGGAGAGTAAGTCTGTGGAGGCGCAGCAGGATGCGGCTGCGGATCGAGGTTCGCCCAAGTCGAGCGTGGTCCACGAGGACCCCGCTCGCCGCGCCGCGCGCACCACGCTCATGCTCGCGCGCACCAGGGCGCAGGCGGATCTCAAGGACGCCTCCGCGGCCGCACATCGCTCGATGCTCGAGCAGGCGATTGCGGATCTCGATCGAAAGATCGCGGCTCTCGACAAGCCTTAGGGAAATCCCAAAACTCAAGCTCGAGATCCACTATTAACCACGAAGGTCACGACAATCGCGAAGGTCACGAAACATCATTCTTGTTTTCGTGTGCTTCGCGCCTTTCGTGTTCTTGGTGGTTACTCTCCTTATCGTTTTGATTGGGATTTGGGGTTTGGAATTTGGGATTTACCTTCGACGGTCAGGCCCGCGCGACACGCTCCGCCGGTCCTCGCCACCGCGTCGGTCGGTGAACTGCGAGAGCGCAAAGCCCTCGGCGACAAGCCGGCGCTCCATCTCGGATTCCTGCGTGGAGCAGGCGATGGCGTCCTCAAATTCATGCACCACGTGCGCGTTGCCAGGTCCATAGACCAGAAGCCGTGACCTCCCCTCGGGGGTCGCCGCGCGGATCACGTGCACGGACTCCGAGCCGCGGACGAACAGCCAGATGGTTTCCACG
>Ga0208185_1000185_pt1 | contig 39514 bp, 43 predicted proteins | sample EasRivMeERMLT700_FD_187532 | JGI IMG/M metagenome (GOLD analysis project Ga0208185, IMG submission 187532) | Soil microbial communities from meander-bound floodplain in the East River, Colorado, USA - East River MetaG ERMLT700 (SPAdes) (version 2) | ecosystem: Environmental > Terrestrial > Soil... | reverse complement strand
CTGGCAGGAGCGGTGACTGCGGTCGCCGTCGCGCAATTCGTAGAGCCGCTTCGAGCAGCGCCCGCCCATGTTGCCCCAGTGGTTGCGCACCGTGTCCTCGAGCACCGTGAGCATCACGTTCTCGCGTGGCGGCTTGGAATAGAAGTGCGTGAAGCTCTTCGCGTTGCCGGTGCCGAGCATCACGTTGAGCGCCCAGCTCTGGCCGACGTGGAACACTTCCCGGCGGTCGTTGGCGTTGAAGAAGCAGCAGTCGCCGACCTGCCGGTCTTCGACCAGGTGGATGCGAAGCACCGCGTTGCGGGGCACGAGAAAGGCTTTCCCGTGCCCCGCAGGAATAACGAAGTCCTCGAGGACCCGCCTCAACGCAGGGCGTCGGAGGCGGCGCGCAGCTCCTTGATCGGCTCGGGCGCGCGCTTGGCGAGCGTTTCCCAGTACGCGTCGTACGCGAGCTGGCGATGCGCCGGCCCGAGGTCGACGATCTGGATGCCGGCCTCCTTGATCTTCTTGTCGTCGGCGGCCTTGCGCTCGGCCACCCAGCGCACGTTCTCGGTCTCGAGCCAGTCGGCCATGCGGTTGAGGAAGGCGCGCTGGTCCGCGCGCAGCGCGTTCCACTTGTTGAGGTTGACCAGGACGTTCACGATGACGTTGTAGAACCCCGGGTCGATCCGGTACTTGGTGTGCGCGCCCCAGCCGAGGTCGAAGATTCCGATCGCCGGCCAGCCGTAGCCGTCCACCACGCCGCGCTCAAGCGCGGTGAGCACTTCGCCCGGCGCCGTCTGGACGAGAGACACGCCCAGCGCGGTGAAGAGCGGCGTGTAGTTCGGCGTGGTGCGCAGGCGCATGCCCTTCAGCGTGCCCCCGGCCGGCGGCTTGCTCGTCCAGATGTGGAAACCGATGCCGTCGCCGTAGGAGGACAAGAGCTGCGCGTTGAGCTTCTGGTTGGTGTATTTCTGCAGCACGGGCCAGAAGGGCGTCTTCTTGAGCTGCGGTGTCTGCAGCGGCGGCAGGATCTGCGCATCGCATTCCGGGCAGACGTTCGTATAGAACGTCGGCGGCAGCGACACCATGTCGACCACGCCGGTGCGCAGCGCATTGCCCTGCTCGAAGGTCGGGATCGCGTCCGGCCCGCCGATCAGCTTGATCTGCACCAGGCCCTTGCCTTCCTTGTTCGCCTGGTCGACGAAGCGCACGAAAATCTCGCCGAAGGTGGTGTTGCGCGGCACGAACACCACCGCGTTCAGCGTCGTCTCCTGGGCGCTTGCCGTGCCGGCTGCGGCGAGCAGGCCGAAGAGTGCTGCCTTGAATGCTTTCATTCGTGTCCCCCCTCTAGGTTTTCGAAAGACGTTCCAGCACTTCGTCGGCGGTCATGACGTCGCCGAACTGCTGGATGAAGATCTCGAGCGACGCGAGGTGCTCCTCGTCGGAAAGCGCGGCGCAGCAGTCCGACACCATGATCGACTTGAAGTCGAGCATCATGGCGTCCCGCGCGGTCGAGTCGCAGCAGACATTGGTCTTGGTTCCCGCCACCAGCACGGTGTCCACGCCTAGGCTGCGCAGCACGCGCTCGAGGGTCGAGGCGCCGTGCGCGAGAGCGCTATAGCGGTTCTTGACCAGCGTGACGTCGGCGGGATCGGTCTGCAGATCCTTCCACACCTGCTGGCGGGCGGGGGCGAGGCTTTCGGCCATGCGCCGGCGCACATCGGGATTGCGCACGACGTGGTTGAAAAACACTTCCCAGTCGCTGCGGCCCTCGTGCAGGGTATTGGCGTGCATGATCCAGAACACCGGCACGCCCATGGCGCGCAGGCGCGCGCTCAGGCGGTTTATGTTGGGAACGATGGCGCGCGCCATCGGCACCTCGCCGGGGGCGCCGGGCATGCAGAACGTGTTCTGCATGTCGATCACCAGCAACGCGGTCTTTGCGGCGTCGAGCCGAGTGAACCAGTGCAGGTCGCCGCGGCGTGCGACCACGCGCTCGACGATGTGCGGCCGGATGGAAACCTTGTGCATCCCGGCGGATTGTAGGATAAGGATGGGCGCATGCGCGAGGCATACGGCGAGCTGGTCGGGCGTGGGCGGGTGCACCGGCGCTTCTACACCGACCCGGCGGTATTCGAGGAGGAGCGCAAGCGCATCTTCCGGCGCGTCTGGCTCTGGCTCGGCCATGAAAGCCAGCTCAAGCGGCCGGGAGACTTCTTCACCACGCGCCTCGCGGGCGAGCGCATCGTCGTGGCGCGCCACACCGACGGCGCCATCCATGCCTTTCACAACCGCTGCTCGCATCGCGGCGCCGAGGTCTGCGCCGCCGCCGCGGGCAACGCGCGCAGCTTCGTCTGCCCCTACCACGCGTGGACCTACCGCACCGACGGCGCGCTCGCCTCGGTGCCTCTCGAGCAGGGCTACGGCGCCGAGTTTCGAAGCCGGATGGCGGGATTGCGCCTCGAGCCGGTGGCGCGCGTCGCCGCCTATCGCGGGTTCCTCTTCGGCAGCCACGCCGCGGAGGGCGACGATCTCGAGACCTACCTCGGGCCGGAGGTGCGCGCCGCCTTCGACAACCTGGTCGAGCGCGCGCCCGACGGCGAGATCGAGCTCGCCGGCGGGAAGACCGTGCAGCGCTACCGCGGCAACTGGAAGCTGCAGCTCGAGAACTCGATCGATCTCCTGCACCCGCGCATCCTGCATCGCAGCGCCATCGACGCCGCCGACCGCGTCGACCACGGCGGCGAGCCGCCCTCGATCGAGTGGGACATCGTCAAGTCGAACGGCCTCACGCTGCGCGAGTGGGACGGCATGCAGATCGCCGCGATGTCGCGCGGCCATTGCTGGATGGCCGGCTTCCTCACCCGGGCGATCGACGAAAACGCGCTTCAGGCTCGCTACCAGAAAATCATGGTCGAGCGCCACGGCGAAAAGCGCGCCTCCGAGATTCTCGCGTTCAACCGCCACAACACCATCGTCTACCCGAACCTGTTCGTGAATTCGCGCTTGGCGCAAATCCGCGTGCTGCAGCCGGTGAGCGTCGACTGCACCGAGCAGCACGGCTACCTCTTCCGCCTGAAAGGCGCGCCCGACGAAATGTTCGAGGCGTCGGTGCGCATGGTGAACACCAACAATTCGCCCTCGTCGATCGTCACCAGCGACGACCACGAGATCTTCGAGCGCATCCAGCAGTCACTCGCCGGCGGGCGGCACGAATGGGTCGACCTGTCGCGCGGCATACATGAGGAAGATGCGGGATCGGCGGCCGCTCCTGTCGGCACCAACGAGCTGCCGATGAGGAACCAGCACCGAGCCTGGGCGCAATACATGGGATGAGTCTCGAGCGCTGGCACCGCGTGCAGCAGTTCCTGTTCCACGAAGCCCGCTTGCTCGACGAGCGGCGGCTGCAGGAGTGGCTGGCGCTCTATGCCGAGGACGCGGAGTACTGGGTGCCCTATGCCTGGGAGCAGAACAGCCCGAAGGACCACGTCTCGCTCTTCTACGAGACGGTGTCGCTGCTGCGCATGCGGGTCGACCGCCTCGAGCGCGAGCTCTCGCCGCTCGATTCGCCCATGGCCCGGGTCAATCACTATCTCAGCAATGTCATGGTTGAAGAGGGCGAGAGCGAAGAGCTGGCGGCCCGGGCGTATCTGCTCTTCATCGAGCATCGGCGCGAGGAGCAGCGCTGGTTCGCCGGCCGCGTCTCGTGGCGCCTGCGGCCGCAAGGCGCGAGCTTCCTGATCGGCGCCAAGCGCGTCGACCTGCTGAACGCCGACCAGGACGCCGGACACCTGCGCTTCGCGGTGCCGTTCTAGCGGATGAACGTCGCCGACCTGTGGCGCGCGAACAGCGTGCACCGCGCCGCCTACGTCGATCCGGCCGTGTTCGCGCTCGAGCAGGAGCGCATCTTCCGGCGCGCCTGGCTCTATGTCGCGCACGAGAGCGAGGTGCCGCAGCCCGGCGACTACGTCCTGCGGCGCCTCGGACCGGACGAGGTGCTGCTCGTGCGCGGCGAGGACCGCAGCCTCGCGCTGCTGCATAACCGCTGCGCCCACCGCGGAGCACGCATCGTCGCCCAGCCGGCGGGCAACGCGCGCCAGTTCCGCTGCCCCTACCACTCCTGGACTTACGCCCTCGACGGCCGCCTGATCGGCATGCCGCTCCCCGAGGGTTATGCGGCAAAGGTGGAGCTCGGCCTCGCCCGGGTGGCACGAGTCGACAGCTACCGCGGCTTCGTGTTCGGCTCGCATGCCGCGGAAGGCCCGGGGCTCGCCGAGTTCCTCGGCGGTTTGGCGAGCGCCTTCGACAACATGCTCGACCGCGCGCCGGCGGGCACGGTGTCGCGCTTCGGCGGCGAGCTGCGCCTGGAGTACCGCGGCAACTGGAAGATGTTCATGGAGAACGCGGTCGACCTGGTGCATCCGAACTTCGTGCACCGCAGCTCGGTCGAGGCCGCGCGCGAGCAGCCGCAGGCGCTCGCTGCCGACGGCCTGACGCAGCAGGGCGCCCAGATGTTCCTCGCCAACGGCATGCGCGCGCCCGAGTGGGACAAGGTCCCGCTGCACGCGTTTCCCGGCGGGCATGTCACCATGGGAGGCTTCTATCGCAGCGGCGTCATTGCTCCCGAGCGCGCCGACCCGGTGTACGAGCGCTACCGCGCCCAGCTCGTCGAGCGCCATGGCGCGGAGAAGGCCGCGGCGGTGCTGGCGGTGGATCGCTTCAACAACCTGGTGTGGCCGACAGTATCGGTGAACTCGCGCTTCGCCGCGCTGCGCGTCGTACAGCCGCTGGCGGCCGACCGCACGGTGGTCGAGGTGCAGTGCTTCCGGCTCGAGGGTGCGGACGCGGCGATGCACGATCTCACGCTGCAGTTCGTCAACCTCGCGGCCTCGCCCGCGTCGCTCGTGGCCTCCGACGACCTCGAGCTTTTCGAGCGCTGCCAGCGTGGCCTGCAGGGCGCGGCGAGCGACTGGATCGACGTACGCCGCGGCGCGCTCGCCGACCGCCCGCAGCCGGACGGCTCGACGCTCGGTAGCGGCACCAGCGAGCTCGCCATCCGCCACCAGTTCGCCACCTGGCTGCAGTACGTGACACGGTGAAGGACGAGCTCGAGGCGTTCGTCCTGGAGGAAGCGCGCCTGCTCGACGAGCGGCGCTTCTCGGACTGGCTAGCGCTCTTCGCCGAGGACGGCGTCTACTGGGTGCCGACCAACCCCCGGCAGGCCTCGCCGCAGGAGGCGTTGTCGCTCTTCTACGAGCCCAAGCCGCTGCTCGCGATGCGCGTCGCGCGCCTCGAGCGGCCCGACATGCACGTGCAGTCGCCCGCGTCGCGCACGGTGCACCACGTGAGCGCGGTGGAGGTCTCCGGCGATCTCGAGGTGCGCTCGGCGCTGGTCGTCGCCGAGTGGCGTGCCGGCGACGCGCGCTGGTTCGCCGGGCGCGTGCTGCACCGCCTGCGGCGCGAAGCGCAGGGCTTGCGCATCGTGCTCAAGCGCGTCGACCTTATCGACAGCGAGGCGCCGCAGCGTGCTATCGCCGTTCCGTTCTAGTGCGCATCGCTGACTGCCGCGAGCGCACCGTCGGCGTCGGCGCCGACATGCGCAACGCCTCGATCAGCTTCGGCGCGATGACCGCTTCGGCGCTCGCGCTCGTCTCGGACCGCGGCCTCGTCGGCTACGCCTTCGATTCGATCGGCCGCTACGGCAAGGGCGCGCTGCTGCGGGAGCGCTTCCTCCCGCGCCTCTTGCGCGCGAAGCCCGACGCGCTGCTCGATGCCGAGGGGCTCATCGACCCGGCGGCCTGCGCGCGCGCCGCCATGGCCGACGAGAAGCCCGGCGGGCACGGCGAGCGCCCCGGCGCCATCGGCCTGATCGAGGCGGCGGCCTGGGACCTGCGGGCGAAGGCGCAGGGTTTGCCGCTGTGGCGTTCGCTTGCGCAGTATTTTGGAAGGGAAGCCAAGCCGCAGATCGACGTGTACGCCTCCTGTGGCCACTTCCGCACCGACGATGTCCTTACCTTCGAAGTAAAGAAGGCGATCGACGCGGGCTACGCGTGCGTCAAGATCAAGGTCGCCGGCGAGACCGGCGCCGACCTCAAGCGCCTCGAGCGGGCCGCGGCGGCGCTGCCGCGGGGCACGACGTGGGCGGTGGACGTCAACGGCGCGCTCGCGCCGGAGCGTGCCGCGGCATGGCTCGACGCACTCTCGCCCTTCAAGCTGGCGTGGATCGAGGAGCCCGCGTCGCCGCTTGATTTCGAGCAGCTCAAGGACTGCGTGCGGGCTAGCTCTACGCCGCTCGCCACCGGCGAGAATCTCTTCTCCTTCGACGACGCGCGCAACCTGCTGCGTTACGGCGGCCTGCGTCCGGAGCGCGATTTCGTGCAGGTGGATCCGCTGCTCGCCTATGGCGTGACGGAGTATTCGAAGATCCTCGCCGCCTACGAGGCGGCGGGATGGAAGCGCAAGCAGTTCCTGCCGCACGCCGGGCACCTCTTCGCCGCGCATTGCGTCGCCGGCCTCGGCCTCGGCATGGCCGAGGCGGCTCCCGACAGCTCGCTGCCGTACGGCGGCTATTGGGATGGGGTGCGCGTCGCCGGCGGGCGCGTCACAATCCCGGACGCGCCCGGCGCCGGCTACGAGCGCAAGGCCAATCTCTACGCGCACCTGGAGTCCCTATGACAGCGAAGCTGCGCCATATCGCCATCTCGGTCCCGGAGCTCAAGCCGGCGGCGGAGTTCTACAAGAAGACCTTCGGCCTGGAGGAGGTCAACTACGTCGAGACGCCCTACGGCGACGGGCTTTCGCTCAGCGACGGCGTGATCAACCTGACGCTGCTCAAGTTCCATTCCGACGACGCGGCGGGCGACGAGCGCGGCAAGGACTTCCACGGTATCCACCACATGGGCTTCATCGTCGACGATCTCGAGGGCTATTCGAAGCGCGTGCAGCAGAACGGCGGCCGCTTCCACCGCGAGCTCAAGGGCGGCGGCGGCGTCGACTTCGAGCGCAAGTTCCGCGACCCGAACGGCGTGGTGTTCGACATCTCCCACAAAGGCTGGGTAGGAATCAAAGAATGAGGATTGCCGTGGTGGGCGGCGGCAACGGCGCGTACGCCGCCGCGGCCGACCTCGCCGAGCAGGGCCACGAAGTCCGCATGTGGCGCCGGAATACCGGCGCCCTGAAAAAGGTCCTCACGGTGAAAGACGCTGAAGGCGAGCGCTCGGTCACGCTCGCTTCCGTCTCTCCGGACATCGGCGGAACCTTGCGCGGCGCCGAGCTGGTGTTCATGCCCGATCCCGCCTTCACCCAGGCCGACAATGCGAAGCGCATCGCGCCGCATCTCGCGGACGGCCAGGTCGTGTTCCTTGCGCCGGGCACGTTCGGCTCCTACGTCATGGCGAAGATCGTGCGCGACGCCGGCAATCGCGCGGACTTCGCCTTCGCCGAGACCGGCACGCTGCCGTGGCTCACGCGCAAGCACGGCCCGACCACCGCGGCGATCACCGCTCGGGCGACGCGGTTGCCCACCGGGGTTTACCCAAAGAAGAGCAGTGAATCTGCTTTTGCTGTAATTCGAAAGGCATTCAAAAGCATTGAGCCCGTCGAGGACGCGCTTTCAGGCGCGCTGATGAATGCCGGCCCGATCATCCACCCGCCGCTCATCCTGATGAACGCCGGTCCGCTCGAGCACTTCGAGAAATGGGATATCCACAAGGAGGGCACGCAGGCCTCGATCCGCCGCGTGACCGACGCGCTCGATGCCGAGCGCATCGCGGCGCGCGTCGCCCTGGGCTACAAGGCGCCGCATTTCCCGCTCGTCGATCACTATCGCGCCGACGGCGACGAGTGGATGTACGGCCGCAAGGTGCACAAGAAGCTCACCGACTCGCAGGACTGGCGCGAGCGCATCGTCCTCACCGAGCACCGCTACATGCGCGAGGACGTGGAATACGGCCTGGCGTTCCTGGTGTCGGTCTGCGAGCGCGCCGGCGTGCCGTGTCCGGTCGCGCGGGGGCTGCTTGCGCTCGGTTCTGCGGTCGTCGGCCGCGACCTCAGGCAGGAAGGCCGCACGCTTGAAAACCTCGGGCTGGCAAAAGCCGACTTGAAAGCGATTCTTTGAGGATCGCCGCTCTTGGCGCGGGACGCATGGGGCGCGGCATCGGCCACGTCTTCGCGTACGCCGGCTACGAGGTCGACATCATCGACTTCAAGCCGGGAAGCCGCGACCTGCGCGAGCCGGTGATGAAGGAGATCGAAGGCAACCTGCGCCTGCTGGCTGAGCTCGGCCTGCTCGACGAACGGCAGAAGAAAACCATTCTTGGAAGAATCCACGTCATTCCCGTTGCCGATTCCCCTGACGCGCTCAAGGCCGCGGACGTCGTCTTCGAGGGCGTCACCGAGACGCTGGAGGCGAAGCGCGACGCGTTCGGCCGCGCCTGCAAGCACCTGCGCCCGGACGCCATCATCGCGTCGACGACGTCTTCGGTGCTCGCGGACACGCTGGCGGAGATGGTGGCGCACCCGGGACGCTTTCTGAACGCGCATTTCCTGAATCCTGCGTATCTGATTCCTCTGGTCGAGGTCAGCCCTGCGAAGTCGACCAGTGAAGAGACCTACAACAGCGTAAAAGCACTCCTGGAATCCGCTGGCAAGGTCGTGGTGCGCTGCGCGCCTTCGCCCGGCTTCATCGTGCCGCGGCTGCAGGCGGCGGCGATGAACGAGGCGGCGCGTCTGGTCGAGGAGGGCGTGGCAACGCCGGAGGACATCGATCGCGCGGTGCGCGCCGGCTTCGGGCCGCGCTACACCGCGATGGGGCTGTGCGAGTTCATCGACTACGGTGGCCTCGATATCCTCTACTACGCATCAAGCTCGATGGCGAAGGCGCTCGACGCGCCGCGCTACGAGCCGCCGGCGCTGATCCGCAAGCTGATGGAGGAAGGCAAGCGCGGTGCGCGCGAAGGCCAGGGCCTCTACGACTGGCGCGGCCGCGATCTCGCGGCCTACCAGAAGGAGCTGCTGGGACGCTTTGTCGCGCTGTTCCGCGACCTCGACCTGCTGCCGCCCCCGCGCTAGAAGGGGGCGTCGCCCTTCACCACCGTGCGGTGGATGACGCGGCGCTCGGCGCCGGCGTCGTAAGGCGTCGCGCAGTGCATCGTGCAGCGGTTGTCCCAGATCACCAGGTCGCGCGCGCGCCAGCGGTGGCGGTAGACGAAACGCCCGCTCGTCGCGTGCGCCTGCAGGCGCTCGAGCAGGGCGTCGCTCTCGGCCCGCGGCAGGCCGACGACGTGCGAGGCATGGCGGCTCACGTAGAGCACCTTGCGGCCGGTCGCCGGATGCGTGCGCACCGTGGGGTGTTCCACCGGCGGCGCCTCGGCGCGCTGGCGCGCCGTCATCGGCGCCTCGCCCGCGCGCCGGCGCGAGACGTCGATGTCGTGCACCGCCTTCAGCTTCTCCAGCAGCTTCTTCGTCTCGCGGTCGAGCGCGTCGTAGGCGCCGCACATGTCCGCGAACAGCGTGTCGCCGCCCTCGTCCGGCACCTCGATGCCGTAGAGCGCGGTGGCGAGAGCGGGACGCGGCAGGAAGGAAAGGTCGGAATGCCAGACCAGCGTGCCCTTGTCCGGATGCGTGCCCGTGGTGCGGTCGGTGCCGGCATCGACGTTGGACAGCACGTAGATCTCGGGGTAACGGGAGTGCCGGTACTGCTCGAGGACATGGATCTGCAGCTCGCCGAAGCGCCGGCTGAAGGCCACCTGCTGCGCCTCGTCGATGCGCTGCTCCCGGAATACCAGCACCATGTGGCGGTGGAAAGCGTCGAGGATCTGGCCGAAGGCCGCCTCGTCCAGCGGCCGCGACAGGTCGACTCCGCGAACCTCGGCGCCCATCACCGGCGAGAGCGGGTTGACGATCATGTTGCCCACGAGCTAAATGTAATCGATGACTCTCCCCGGCTACCAGACCCTCACGCTCGAACCACGCGACGAGCATCTCCTGCTCGTGACGCTCAACCGCCCGCAGGTGCTGAACGCGCTCAACACGCAGATGGGCAAGGACAAGCACGACTTGTGGACGCGGCTTGCGGCCGAGCCCGGCCTGCTGCGCTGCGTGGTGCTCACGGGCGCGGGCGAGCGCGCGTTCTGCGCGGGAGCAGACCTGAAAGAGCGCGACGGCATGAGCGAAACGGTGTGGCGCGCGCAGCACGAGATCTTCGAGCGCGCCTTCACGGCGCTGATGGAGCTGCCGCTGCCGGTGATCGCCGCCGTCAACGGCCACGCCTTCGGCGGCGGCATGGAGATAGCGCTGTGCTGCGACTTCATCTACGCCGCGCGCGGCGCGCGCATGGCTTTGTCCGAGACCCGGCTCGGCCTGATGCCGGGCGGCGGGGGCACGCAGAACATGCCGCGCGCCGCGGGCGAGCGCCGTGCCAAGGAGCTGATCCTCACGGCGGGAGCCTTCGAGGCGCAGCAGGGCTACGAATGGGGCATCGTCAACCGCGTCTGCGACAAAGTGGTGGAGGATGCGCTCGCCACTGCTCGCACCATCGCCGAGAACGCCCCGCTCGCGGTGCGGCAGGCGAAGAAATCGATCCACTACGGGCTGCAGATGGATCTCGCCACCGGCTATCGCTTCGAGATCGAGGCGTACAACCAGCTCGTCGGCACCGAAGACCGCAGGGAAGGCGTGCGCGCCTTCAACGAGAAGAGAAAGCCTCGTTTCCAAGGCAAGTAATGACCCCGCCGTTCCGCGCCGATCACATCGGTAGCCTGCTGCGTCCGAGGAAGCTGCGCGAGGCTTTTCGCAATCCCTCGGCCGGCGAGCTGCGGGCGGTCCAGGACGAATGCATCCGCGAAGTGGTCAAGCTGCAAAAGGACTGCGGACTCGAGGTCGTCACCGATGGCGAATTCCGTCGTATCTCCTACTGGGAGAAGTTCGTGCGCCTTACCCGGGGCCTGGAGGTGCGGGATGCCGTGTTCACCTTTCACGATGCCGAGGGGCACGAGTCCAGGTTCACCGCGCCCTACGTGAGCGGCAAGGTGTCGCGTGCCGAGCCGATCACGCTCGACGAGCTTGGATTCGGAAACACCAAGGTCACGATGCCGGCGCCCTCGACTATGCATTTCTATCGCTTCACCGATTGGGGTTCCGCGTACAGAGACCCCGCAGCATTTTTTGCCGACTTGGGTAACGTCTATCAGGAGGAAATCGCCGACCTGGCGAAGGCCGGCTGCCACTACGTGCAGCTCGACGAAGTGGCGGTCGCGATCCTGTGCGATCCGGCGGCGCGCGAGAAAGTGAAGGCCCAGGGCGAGGATCCGGACCGCCTGGTCGACCTTTACATTGACGCCATCAACCAGGCGGTGAAGAACCGCCCGGCAGGCATGACCGTGGGCGTGCACGTCTGCCGCGGCAACTACAAGGGCATGTACCTCTCGGAAGGCGGCTACGACTCGGTCGCCGAGCGGTTCTTCGGCCGCACCGCCGTCGATCATTTTCTGCTCGAGTTCGACACCCCGCGCGCCGGCGGCTTCGCGCCGCTGCGCTTCGTGCCAAAGGACAAGGGCGTGGTGCTCGGCCTGGTGAGCTCCAAGACTCCGGAGCTGGAAAGCTTGGATCTCTTGAAGCGGCGCGCCGACGAAGCCTCGCGATACCTAGCCCCTGAAAGGCTCGCCATCAGTCCCCAGTGCGGGTTCGCAAGCACCATGGGCGGCAACCCGGTGACTGAAGTCCACCAGCGCGCGAAGCTCAGGCTGTGCGTGGACGCGGCGTCGGCGATCTGGGGCTAGATGCGCGTTCTCGTCATCGGGGCGGGCCCGGCCGGCCTCTATTTCTCGTATCTGTTCAAGAAGAGAAATCCGGGTTGCGAGCTGCGCGTCATCGAGCAGAACCGCGCCGACTCCACCTTCGGCTTCGGCGTGGTGTTCTCCGACCGCGCGCTCGAGTTCCTGCGCGGGGACGATCCGGCCACGTACGAGCTCATCACGCCACAGATGGAGGCATGGACCGACCTTCAGGTCGTGCATCGCGGCACGCCGGTGGTCATCGACGGCATCGGCTTCGCCGCCATCGGGCGGCTGAAGCTCCTGCAGCTCCTGCAACGCCAGGCCGCAAGCGTTGGCATCTTCCCCGAGTACGAAAAGCCTGTTTTAAGGGAACAAGGCTATGACCTCGTGGTTGCGGCCGACGGAGTGAACTCGACCGTCAGGAGCTGGCACGACTTCGGCACGACAACCTCGCACCTGACCAACAAGTTCGCCTGGTACGGCACGACCAGCGTGTTCGACACGCTGACGCAGACCTTCGTCGCGAACGAGCACGGGTCGTTCAACGCGCACCACTACCGGCATGCGCCGCGAATGAGCACGTTCGTCGTCGAATGCGATGCCGCGACCTGGCAGCGCGCCGGCTTCGCTGCGATGGATGAGTCCGCCACGCTGGCGTACCTGGAGAAGCTGTTCGGGCATCCTCTCGTGTCCAACAAGTCGGTGTGGCGGAACTTTCCCAATCTGCGCAACCGGCGCTGGTTCGTGGGGAACACGGTGCTGATCGGCGATGCCCTGCGTACGGCCCACTTCTCGATCGGGTCCGGCACCCGGCTCGCGATGGAGGACGCGATCGCGCTCGCCAAGGCCCTGCACGAATCAGGAGATTTGGGGAAGGCGTTGGAAAGCTACGAGGCGGCGCGCCGGCCGGTGGTCGAGAAGCTGGTGGCGGCGGCCGACGCGAGCGGCGCCTGGTACGAGCGTTTTCCCGAGCACATGAAACTCGCGCCGCGCGAGTTCGCGTGGAGCTATATTCAGAGAAGCGGGCGCATCGACCCGGCTCGCCTGAGGAAGATTTCGCCAAAATTCACCGACGGATAATGCTCTTTCCCACCACCCTGGTCGGAAGCTACCCGCAGCCCGAGTGGCTGATCGACCGCAAGAAGCTCGCCGGACGCTTTCCGCCGCGCGTGCGTGCGCGAGAGCTATGGCGTGTTGAACAATCTTTTTTGCAAGAAGCCCAAGATGATGCGACCGTGCTCGCGATCCGCGCGCAGGAAGAAGCCGGGCTCGACATCATCACCGACGGCGAGATCCGCCGCGAGAGCTACTCCAACCGCTTCGCCACCGCGCTCGAGGGCGTGGACATCGACAATCCCGGCAGCGCGCTCGACCGCTCGGGGCACCCGAACCCGGTGCCGCGCGTCGTGGGCAAGATCCGGCGCAAGCACCCCGTTGAGATTCAGGATTTGCTGTTTCTCAAAAGAAACACAACAAAGCAGGTGAAGATGACCGTTCCCGGCCCCTTCACCATGTCGCAGCAGGCGCAGAACGACTTCTACAAGTCCGAGGAGGAGGCGGCGATGGACTACGCCGCCGCGGTGAACGCCGAGATCAGGGATCTCTTTGCGGCGGGCGCGGACATCGTGCAAGTGGACGAGCCCTATATGCAGGCGCGGCCGGAGAAAGCGCGGCAGTATGGGCTGAAGGCGCTGAACCGGGCACTGGAAAATATTTCTGGTGTTACTGCAGTTCATATCTGCTTCGGCTACGCCGCAATCATCCACCAGCGCCCGTCGGGCTATTCGTTCCTGCCGGAGCTCGCCGGCTGCTCGTGCCAGCAGGTCTCCATCGAAACCGCGCAGTCCGGCCTCGATACGGTTGTTCTCGAGAAGCTTCCCGGGAAAAAAATCATGGTCGGCTGCATCGATCTTTCCGACACGACGGTCGAGACGCCGCAGAAGGTCGTCGAACGCGTGAAGAAAGCGCTCAAGCACGTGAAGCCCGAAAACGTGATCCTCGCGCCCGACTGCGGGATGAAGTACCTGCCGCGCGAGGTGGCGTTCGGCAAGATGAGGGCGATGGTCGAGGGGGCGAAGCTGCTGAGGGCCGAGTTCCGATGAGGCCGCCGTTCCGGGTGGAGCACGTCGGCAGCTTCCTGCGGCCCGAAAGGCTGCTCGAGGCGGTGCGCGAGCGCAAGGCGGGGCGCATCAGCGACGACGACCTCCAGCGCCTCCAGAACGAGTGCGTGCGCGAGATCGTGACGTTCCAGGACGCGCTCGGCCTGCCTTCGATCACCGACGGCGAGTTCCGCCGCCGGAGCTGGTCGGCGGGGTTCATCGATGCCGTGGAAGGTTTCGGCCTGCGCGACGGAACGCTGAGCTTTCGCAATGAAACTGCGGTGGTCGGCGTCGCCTCTTCGCCCTACGCCAAGGCACCGCTTAAGCGCCGGCAGCGCATCGTCGCCGACGACTACCGCTTCCTCAAGTCGGTGGTCAGGCGCGGCGTGCCGAAGGTGACCATCGCCGCGCCGGACGTGATGCATTACTTTCTCGGCCCGAAGGCCTTTGATGCATACAGGGATAGGGAAGCTTTCTTCGCGGACCTGGTGAAGATCTACCGGGAGGAGATCGCGGACCTGGCGAAGGAGGGTTGCACTTATCTGCAGCTCGACGACACGGCGCTTCCCTGCAACTGCGATGCGCATGCGCGCGAGGACGTGGCGGCGCGCGGTGAAGACGCGGACGAGCTGACGGAACGCTATGCGCGATTGATCAATGAGTGCCTGAAAGGCAAGCCGGCGAGCATGGCGGTCGGGATCCATCTCTGCCGCGGCAACCTGAAGGGCGCCTGGATGGCCGAGGGCGGCTACGAGCCGATCGCCGACGCCCTCTTCAATCGGCTCGACGTCGGCACCTATTGCCTCGAGTACGACACCGAGCGTGCCGGGGACTTCGCGCCGCTACGCTTCCTGCCGAAGGGCAAGCGCGTGATTCTAGGCCTGGTGAGCACGAAGACGCCGCAGCTGGAATCGAAGGATGTGCTCAAGCGCAAGATCGACGAAGCGGCGAAGTACGCGCCCATCGGTCAGCTCGGCATCGGCCCGCAGTGCGGCTTCTCGAGCGGCGGCGGGGGCGGCCAGGCGGTGACGCAGGACGATACCCGCCGCAAACTGGAGTTGGTAATGGAGGTGGCCCATGACGTCTGGGGATAAGAAGAAAGGTCTTGCCCGGGGCCTCACCAACTACGGCGACCCGGCGTTCTCGCTGTACCTCAGGCGCTCGTTCGCCAAGAGCATGGGCTATTCGAGCGAGCTGCTCGGCCGCCCGGTCGTCGGCATCGCCGATTCGCGCAGCGGCTTCAACAACTGCCACCGCCATTTCCCGGAGCTCATCGAAGCGGTGAAGCGCGGCGTGCTCGCCGCCGGCGCCCTGCCGATCGAGTTTCCGACCGTTTCGCTCGGCGAGGTGTTCCTGCATCCCACCTCGATGATGTTCCGGAACCTGATGTCGATCGACGTCGAGGAGATGATCCGCGCGCAGCCGATGGACGCGGTGGTGCTGGTGGGCGGCTGCGACAAGACCGTGCCGGCCCAGCTCATGGGGGCGGTGTCGGCCGATGTCCCGGCAGTCCAGCTTCTCGCCGGCCCGATGATGCCGACCTCGTTCCAGGGCGAGCGCCTCGGCGCGTGCACCGATTGCCGGCGCTTCTGGGCCATGCATCGGGCGGGAAAAGTCGATGCGGCCGAGATCGAAACCATTGAAGGAAACCTCGCCACCACTGCCGGCACGTGCGCGGTGATGGGCACCGCTTCCACCATGGCGTCGATCGCCGAAGCTCTTGGCATGGCGCTTCCCGGAACCGCGGCGATCCCGGCGGTGCACTCCGACCGGCTGCGCGCGGCCGAGGCGAGTGGCTGGCGTGCGGCGGAGCTCGCCAAGTCTCCATTGCGCCCGAGCGAAGTGATCACGGAAAGATCGGTCGAGAATGCGCTGCGGGTGCTGCTCGCCATCGGCGGCTCGACCAACGCCATTGTTCATCTGACAGCGATCGCGGGCAGGGCAGGAATAACGATCGATCTCAAGCGCTTGAATGAACTTTCCGACAGCACTCCCGTGCTCGTGGACCTCAAGCCGACTGGCCAGTACTACATGTCGGACCTGTACGCCGCGGGCGGCGTCGGCGCGGTGCTGCGCGAGCTCAAGCCGCTGCTGAATCTCGACTGCATGACCGTCGCCGGCATCACGCTGGGACAGGTGCTCGACAGGCATCCGGCCTGGGTCGATCGCGCGGTGGTACGTGAATTCAAGAATCCGATCTCCCCCGTGGGAGGCCTGGTCGCCTTGTACGGCTCGCTCGCGCCCAGCGGCGCGATCCTCAAGCGCTCGGCGGCGGACCCGAAGCTGTTCGAGAAGGAGGGGCGCGCGGTGGTGTTCAGCTCGCTCGACGACCTCTCCGCGCGCATCGACGATCCGGGGCTCGACGTGAACGCGGACGATTTCCTCGTGCTGCAGAACGCCGGCCCGAAGTCGGGCTACGCGATGCCGGAAGCGGGCTACCTTCCGATCCCGGCGAAGCTCGCGCGCGCCGGCGTGAAGGACATGGTCCGCATCTCGGACGCGCGCATGAGCGGCACTGCGTACGGCACGATCGTGCTGCACGTGTCGCCGGAGGCCGCGATCGGCGGCCCGCTGGCGCTGGTGAGGAATGGAGACAAGATCCGCCTTTCCGTTCGCGAGCGACGCATCGATTTGTTGGTAAATGAAACGGAACTGCAAAAACGAAGAAGCGTCTGGAAGGCCCCGGTTACGGCACCCGCGCGCGGCTACGCCAAGCTCTACATGGACCACGTGCTGCAGGCCGAGCACGGCTGCGATTTCGATTTCCTGAGAAAAGCTTGAGGGATAGCCGCAAGGCGCCGCCTAAGTTGGTCTGCCTCGAGGCGTACTGGAACGAGAAGCTGTTCCAGACTTTCTCGGTCAAGGGGTTCTTCGAAGCGATGGCGCCGCTCCAGAGCCCGCCGCTCACCGTGGCGCACCGCTTCGTCGAATCCGAGGCTGGCCTTGCCTACTACGCGAAGCGGCCCGACGGGCTGATGTGGCGGAGCAAGGAGCTGTTCGACACGCCGGTCTACTACCTCGCGTTTCACGGCCGGCCGGCGAGCGTGGTTTCGCTTACCGGCAACATCGGTTCGCAACTCCTGATCGACGCCTTCGAAGGCTACGGCAAGGGTGGCTACAAGAACCTCGTGTACTTTGCCTGCTGCAACGTGCTTCGCGGCAAGACAGGCAAGGGATTCGCCCGGAAGTTCTTGAAAGTATCTGGAGCAAAAGCGGTGATTGGCTACACCACGAGCGTCGACTGGATGGCGAGCCTGGTCGCCGACATGCTGTTCCTGCACCGCTTCTATCGCGATCCGTCGCCGTGGCGCAACCTGCGGCGCATCTTCAATTCGGTGGGCCGCGACTACCCGGCCGCGCGCCGGCTCGGCCATACTCTGATCACATGAAACTAAGCGTCCGACGGGTAGTGACCGACCATGACAAGCAGGGACGTGCGATCGCCGCCAGCGACGAGGTCTGCGGCAAGGCGGTTTCTGCGCGGCCGGGGCACGAGCGCCTGGACCTGTGGAAAGGCGCGGACGGCACGGTGTTCAGGCTGGTGCGCTACGAGCCGGGCGTCGCTCCGCGCAACCACCGCACCGAGACCGTCGACTACGCGATCGTGCTCTCGGGCGAGATCGAGATGGAGCTCGACGGCTCGGTCGTGCGCCTGCGCCCGGGCGATGTCCTGGTCCAGCAGAACACGATGCACAACTGGGTGAACCGCGGCACGCAGGCTTGCGTCATCGCTTTCGTGCTGGTACCGGTGAAAGGCGCCCGCAATGCGGTGGGTTAGCCTCGCAGTTGTTCTTTGCCTGATGGCCGCACCCGCGGCTTCCCAGGAATATCCAACCCGTACGGTGCGCATCGTCGTGCCTTCCCCGCCCGGCGGCGGCACCGACATCGTGGCGCGCGTGCTCGCGCACCACTTCTCGAAAGCGCTCGGGCAGCCCTTCGTCGTCGAGAACAAGCCCGGCGCCGGAAACATGATCGGTATCGAGGCGGTGGCCCGCTCGGCGCCCGACGGCTACACGCTGCTGATGGTTCCGGCCACGCTCGCGCTCAATTCCGTGCTCTATAAGAAAGTGCCCTACCACCCGGTCCGCGATTTCGCGCCCATCACCCTGGCGGCGACCGCGCCGCTGGTGCTGATCGTCAATCCGTCGGTGCCCGCGCAGTCGCTCGCCGAGTTCGTGGCGCTGGCAAAGCGGCAGCCCGGGCAGATGAGCTACGGCACCGCCGGGATCGGGACCGCTCCGCACCTGTGTATGGAATTGCTCAAGAGCATGGCGGGCATCGACTTGGTGCACATTCCTTACAAAGGCACGGCGCCTGCGGCCGCCGACGTCATCAGCGGCCAGATCGCAGCGATGTTCGCGACGGCGCTGACCGCGCGGCCGATGATCGATTCCGGCCGCGTGCGCGCCCTGGCGGTCTCGGGACCGCAGCGCGTCCAGGCGCTGCCCAACGTGCCGCCGGTCGCCGAGGCGGGCGTGCCGGGCTATTCGGCAATTCAGTGGTACGGCCTGCTCGCGCCGGCGGGCACGCCGCAGCCGATCGTCGCGCGCCTCAACGCTGAAGCGATCCGGTCGCTGCGCAGCGACGAAATGAAGGAGCGGCTCGCGGTCGACGGCGCCGAGCCCCAGGGAAGCACGCCGGAGGAATTTGCTGCCCTGATCCGCAGCGAGCTCGACAAGTGGGGGCGGGTGACGCGCGCCGCCGGCATCGAGCCGCAGTAGCTAGGGAAGGCGATTCACCGCCGCGGTGCGATTTTCCACGCCGAGCTTGTCGTAGACGTTCTGCAGGTGCTTCTGCACCGTGCGCGCGCTGATGCGCAGGATCGCGCCGATCTGCGCGTCGCTCTTGCCGGCGGCGACCCAGCGCAGCACTTCCGCTTCTCGCGCGGTCAGCCGCCCTACGGTGCTCATCCTTCGGTACACCTTCGCCAGGTGCGGCCGCATCAGATCGAGCAGCGCGCGCTCGCGGTCGGTGAAGTCGCGGCGCGTGCGGTTCAGCACGAAGCTGACCAGCAGGCCGTCGCGCACGTAGATCGGCAGCGCCATCGCGTGGTCGATGCGGATGCGGCGGTAATAGTCGTTGTACAGCGCGCTGCGGCGGAACTGCTCGAGCGGCAGCGAATCGCTGATGCGCTGCGTGTTGGGGCCGCCCAGGTAAGCGTGGTAGCGCACCAGCGGATGCTCGTGGAAATGGCGGTCGAAGGCGGCGCGGTCCTCGGCGTTCAGCGCGCCTGCCGGCAGGCCGAACACTTCGCGTTTGCCGCTCGCGAGGTGGCAGATCGAAAGCGTGGTGAACTCGGAAGCGACCAGCCGGGGCAGCCCTTCGACTCCGAGGCTCGCGAACGACGCCTTGTCGAGCGCCGATTCGCTCATGGCGCCGAGGAGATCCAGGGCTGCGCGCAAGGTACGCATATTTGCGTATGTCGGCCGCCGATTTGGGCGTGTACAAGTATAGGAGGATTCATTGTGGGAGACGCTGACATGGAACACGCCGAGCGCAAGGATTTCCGCAAGCCGGACGAGGTCCGGGAGTTTCCGCAGGGGAAGGTCGAGCTCATCAACATCGGCGGCGCGGCGGTCGGGCGTGCGGTATTCCAGCCCGGGTGGCGCTGGTCCACCTCGGTGCAGCCGATCGCCAAGACGAAGAGCTGCGACGCGCCGCATTTCCAGTATCACGTCTCTGGCGTGCTGCGCATCCGCATGGACGACGGCACCGAGTTCGACTGCCGCCCGGGCGACGTCTCGCTGCTGCCCTCGGGCCACGATGCCTGGGTGATCGGAAGCGAGCCGGCCGTGGTAGTAGACTTCCAGGGCATGATCGACTACGCGAGATCCCGATGAAACCCTCCATGCTTGCCCGCGCCCCGCTGATGGTCATCCTGCCGGTGAAGGAACTGGAGCGCGCCCGCGCTTTCTACGTGAACCAGCTCGGCTTCGAGGCCGAGGGTCTCGCCGCCGACGGCAAGTTCGTGCTGCGCGCCAACGGCACCCGGCTGGCGCTGATGCCGAAGCCCGGCGGGACCAAGGCCGAGCACACCGCGGTCAGTTTCAAAGTCGACAACGTCGCCGCCGAGATCGAGGCGCTGAAGGCGCGCGGCGTCGACTTTCACGACTACGACCTTCCCGGCTTCAAGACGGTGAACCACATGGCGCAGCTCGGATGCGAGAGGGCGGCCTGGTTCAGCGACACCGAGGGCAACATCCTCTGCCTGCACGAAGACGTGGCTTGAATTACCACGAGGGATCACGCTCGCTGCAGGACCGCTTCGATTCGCGCCGCCTGGCCGATCGGCTGGCAGAGCGCATGTCGCGCACCGCGTTTTCGGCGGAGGACCGTGCGTTCATCGAGAGCCGCACGATGTTCTTTCTGGCCACCGCGGACGCCGCCGGCCAGCCCGACTGCTCCTACAAGGGCGGGCTGGCAGGGTTCGTGCGCGTCACCGGCGCCTCCGAGCTGTCGTTCCCGAGCTACGACGGCAACGGCATGTTCCGCAGCCTGGGCAACGTCCTCGTCAATCCGTGCGTCGGGATGCTGTTCCTGGACTTCGAGCAGCCTCGGCGCCTGCGGGTCAACGGAAAAGCAACTATTACTGAAAACCAATCGGAGTTCGAAGGCGCACAGCTCATCGTTCGCGTAGCCGCCGAGACGATCTTTCCGAACTGCCCGCGCTACCTCCATCGCCTGCAGCTAGTCGAACCCTCGGTATACGCCCCGCGCCCGGGGTACGAGCCGCCCGAGCCCGCCTGGAAAAAGCACTTCAAGGATTTCTTACCCCGCAGTTGACAGGCGGCCGGCAGATACTTCAAGCTTGATCTATTCAGGCTTGGAGTACCTGCCATCGACCGCGAATTCATCGTCCGCCGCGACGACCATAGCGCGCTGCGCATCTGGCTGCGGCTGCTGACGTGCACCCAGCTGATCGAGCGCCGCGTGCGCTCGGGCCTGCGCGAGGACTTCCGCACCACGCTGCCGCGCTTCGACCTGATGGCGCAGCTCGAGCGCCACCGCAGCGGGCTGAAGATGAACGAGCTCTCGCGCCTGCTGATGGTCACCGGCGGCAACGTCACCGCGATCGTCGACCAGCTCGAGAAGGAGGGCCTGGTCGAGCGGCTCGACGAGCCCGCCGACCGCCGGGCGTTCCGGATCCGTCTCACGCGCAACGGCGAGAAGAGCTTCGCCGAGATGGCGCGCGCGCACGAGGAATGGGTGGTCGAGCTGCTCGCCGGCCTGTCGAGCCGCGAGCGCGACGAGCTGCTCAAGCTGCTCGCCAAGCTGAAAAGCCATGCGGTCGAGGTTACGTCATGAAAAATCCCAAGCACTTCTTGTGGAACGTCGAAGGCAAGGTCGGTGTGATCACGCTGAACCGGCCCGAGCGCAAGAACCCGCTGACGTTCGAATCCTATGCCGAGCTCAGGGACCACTTCAGGGCGCTGCAAGCTGCACGCCCGATCAAGGCGATCGTGATTACCGGCGCGGGAGGAAACTTCTGCTCCGGAGGCGACGTCCACGAAATCATCGGCCCGCTCACCCGGATGGCGCCGCCCCAGCTCCTCGAGTTCACGCGCATGACCGGAGATCTCGTCAAGGCGATGCGCCATTGCCCGCAGCCGGTGATCGCCGCCGTGGAGGGCGCGTGCGCGGGCGCGGGCGCGATCCTCGCCATGGCCTCGGACCTGCGCTATGCCGCGCCTTCGGCGAAAGTGGCGTTTCTCTTCGTGCGCGTCGGACTCGCCGGCTGCGACATGGGCGCGTGCACGATGCTGCCGAGGATCATCGGCCAGGGCCGGGCGTCCGAGCTTCTCTACACCGGACGCTCGATGAGCGCCGACGAGGGCCTGGCGTCGGGCTTCTTTAATCGTGTGAGCGATCGGGTTTTGGATCTTTCAATTGAAACTGCAAAGGAACTGGCAAGCGGCCCTACGCTGGCGCACGCGATGACCAAGAGCATGCTGCACCAGGAATGGGACGTGGGTATCGACGAAGCGATCGAGATGGAAGCCCAGGCGCAGGCGGCGCTGATGCAGACCAAGGACTTCCATCGCGCGTACGAGGCGTTCGCAGCGAAGCGCAAGCCCGCTTTCGAAGGAGATTAGGAAAACTCGGATGGACCGCTTTGCGCACTACGACTGGCCGTTTCTCGAGCGAAACCATGTTGAGCTTGCCCGGCAAGCCGAAAGCTGGAGCAAGGAAAATCTCGCGCATGCGCATGGAGCGGATACGGACGCGATCTGCAGGCGGCTGGTGCAGGACCTCGGCTGCGCCGGGTTCCTGCGCCACTGCGTGTCCGAGAAGCCGGAGGTGCGCTCGATTGCGCTGCTGCGCGAGGTGTTCGCCTATCACGCCGGGCTCGCCGACTTCTCGTTCGTCATGCAAGGCCTGGGTAGCGGGCCGATTGCCCTCGCCGGTGATTCCTCTCTGAAACAGAAATACCTTCCCAAGGCAGCGAGCGGCGACGCGATCGCGGCCTTTGCGCTGTCCGAGCCCGACGCGGGCTCCGACGTGCAGGCGCTGCAGACCACGGCGACCCGGAAAGGCGACGCCTGGGCGCTCGACGGCACCAAGACCTGGATTTCCAATGGCGGCATCGCCGATTTCTACGTGGTGTTCGCCAAGGCGGACGGGCGCATCAGCGCCTTCGTCGTCGATGCGACCGAGGTCGACGCCTCCGAGCGCATCGAGATCGTGGCGCCGCACCCGATGGCGGTGGTTCGTCTGAAGGGGTCCAAGGGAGTACTCCTGGGTGAAGCAGGCCAGGGCTTCAAGCTTGCCATGCGCAACCTCGACATTTTCCGCACCACGGTGGGCGCTGCGGCTCTGGGTTTCGCAAGACGTGCCCTGCATGAAGCATTGGATCGGGCAAGAAACCGCAAGATGTTCAGCCAGGTCCTCGCCGACTTCCAGATGACGCAGGCGAAGCTCGCCGACATGGCCACGCGGATCGATGCAGGCGCGCTTCTCGTCTACCGCGCCGCTTGGGCGAAGGACGTGAAAAACGAACGCGTGACCCGCGAAGCGGCGATGGCGAAGATGTTCGCCACCGAGGCGGCGCAGGCGGTGATCGACGACGCGGTGCAGATCTGCGGCGGCCTCGGCGTGATGCGCGGCCATCCGGTGGAGCGTCTCTACCGCGAAGTGCGCGCGCTGCGCATCTACGAGGGCGCGACCGAAGTGCAGAAGCTGATCATCTCGAAGGACCTGCTGAAAGCATGACTTACACGGCTCACACCGACACCTTCGCGCGCGACAACCTCCCGCCGGCGAGCGAGTGGCCCGAATTCCTGCTCGATCTGCCCGAGCTCAAGTATCCCGGCCGCATGAACTGCGCGACCGAGCTGCTCGACAAGCCGGTGACGCGCGGCTACGGGCACCGCATCGCGCTGCGCACGCCCGACGGCGAATGCACCTACACCCAGCTCTTCACGCAGGCGAACCGCATCGCGAGCCTGCTGGTGCGCGAGATGGGTCTGAAGCCCGGCAACCGCGTGCTGCTGCGCGGGCCCAACAACCCGATGATGGCGGCGTGCTGGTTCGGGGTGATGAAGGCGGGCGGCGTCTGCGTCGCCACCATGCCGCTGCTGCGGGCGAAGGAGCTCACCGACATCATCACCAAGGCCGAGGTCACCCACGCGCTGTGCGACAAGCGCCTGGAAGAGGATTTGCAGGACGCGATGGGAAACTGCCCGGGCCTGACCAACGTCAAGTACTGGTACGACCAGGGCCCGGACTCGTTGGAGGAGCTCGTGATGAAGCAGCCCCTCTGGTTCACCAACGTGGCGACCGCGGCGGACGACGTGGCGCTGATCGCGTTCACCTCGGGCACCACCGGCAAGCCGAAAGGAACGATGCACTTCCACCGCGACGTGGTGGCGATGTGCGACTGCTTTCCGCGCTCGATCCTCAGGGCGGGCAAGGACGACGTCTTCGTCGGAACGCCGCCGCTCGCGTTCACCTTCGGCCTGGGCGGGATGCTGTGCTTCCCGATGCGCGTCGGCGCATCGAGCGTGCTGGTCGAGAAGCACACGCCCGAGACGCTGCTCGAGACGATCGCGCGCTTCAAGGCAACGGTGTGCTTCGCTGCGCCGGTGATGTATCGGGGAATGGCGTCGATCGCCTCGGGCTGCGACCTTTCTTCGCTAAGAGCGTGCGTATCGGCGGGCGAGGCCCTGCCCGACGCGACGCGCCAGGCGTTCAAGGAAGCGACCGGCGTCGAGATCATCGACGGCATCGGCTCGACCGAGATGATCCACATCTTCATCTCGCACACGCCCGAGCGCGTGCGGCGCGGCGCAACCGGCTACGCCATCCCGGGCTATGAAGCCACCGTGCTCGATGAGGACGGCAAGGCCTGTGCGCCCGGCAAGGTCGGCCGGCTCGCGGTGAAGGGTCCGACCGGCTGCCGCTACCTCGCCGACGAGCGGCAGAAAGACTACGTGATAACGGAAGGAGAAATGCGCGGCTGGAATGTCACCGGCGACGCCTACCTGATGGACCGCGACGGCTACTTCTTCTACCACGCACGCACCGACGACATGATCATCTCGGCGGGCTACAACATCGCCGGCCCCGAGGTCGAGGGCGCGCTGCTCACGCACGGCGCGGTCGCCGAATGCGGCGTGATCGGCTGGCCCGACGAGAATCGCGGCACCATCGTCAAGGCCTACGTGGTGCTCAAGTCGGGAAGCGAAAGAACCGAGGAAACGAAGCAAAGCCTCCAGGACCACGTGAAGAAGGTGATCGCGCCCTACAAGTATCCGCGCGCGATCGAGTTCGTCGACACGCTGCCGCGCACCGAGACCGGAAAGCTGCAGCGCTTCAAGCTGAGGGGCGCATGAATATTCTGCAACCGCCGGGCTGGGCCCGGGCCAAGGGGTTTTCCAACGGCATCGCCGCCACCGGAAAGCTGGTGTTCATCGCCGGCCAGATCGGCTGGACCGGCGATTGCAAATGGGAAGCGCGCGATTTCGCCGGCCAGTTCCGCCAGGCGCTGCAGAACGTCATCGAGGTCCTGAAGCAGGCCAACGGCAAGCCCGAGCACCTGGTGCGGCTCACCTGGTACGTGCTCGACAAGCGGGAGTATTTGAATTCACTGAAAGCGGTCGGGGAGGCGTATCGCGACCTGATGGGCCGGCACTACCCGACGATGGCGGTGGTGCAGGTAAGTGGCCTGGTGGAAGACGAAGCCCGGCTCGAAATCGAAGCGATGGCGGTCGTACCGGAGAAACCCGTATGAAGGTTAGCGTCATAGGAGGAGGGCCTGGCGGCCTGTACTTCGCGTTGCTCGCGAAGAAGGCGTGGCCGCGCTGGGAAATCACGGTCTACGAGAGGAACCGCCCGGACGACACGTTCGGCTTCGGCGTGGTGTTCTCCGACCAGACCCTCGACGCCTTCAAGGCCTACGACCTGGTCACTTACGAGCGCATCCGCCGACGCTTCGCCTACTGGGGCGACGTCGACGTGGTCTACAAGGGGAAGGTGATGCGCTCGGGGGGCAACGGCTTCTGCGGCTGCTCGCGCGTGGCGCTGCTCAACATCCTGCAGGACCGCGTCCGCGAGCTCGGCGTGCACATGCGCTTCCAGCGCGAGGTGGAAGGCCTGGAGGAGTTCGCCGACTCGGACCTGGTCGTGGTCGCGGACGGGCTCAACTCGAGGATCCGGGAGAAATACAAGGATCATTTCCAGCCGAGCCTCGACCTGCGCCCGAACAAGTTCACCTGGCTCGGCTCGACCAAGCCGCTCGACGCCTTCAAGTATTTCTTCCGCGAGACGCCGCAGGGCGTGCTGCTCGCGCACTGCTACCAGTACGAGGCCGACCGCTCGACCTGGGTGATCGAGATGGACGAGCAGACCTGGCGCAACTTTGGCTTCGACCGGCTCGGCGAGCAGGAAATGATTCCCACCTTGGAAAAAGTCTTTGCCGAGGAGCTCGAGGGTCACCCGCTGATCATCAACCGCTCGCTGTGGCGCAACTTCCCGAACATCACCAACAAGACCTGGGTCAGGGGGAACGCAGTTTTGGTGGGCGATGCCAAGGCGACCGCGCATTTCTCCATCGGCTCGGGGACGAAGCTCGCCATGGAGGACGCGATCGCGCTTTTTGAGGCTTTCAAGAGACATCCGGAAACGAAGAAAGCGCTAACTCTGTACGACACGGCGAGGCGCGAAGAAGTCGAGAAGACCCAGCACGCCGCCAACGTGTCGCTCGCGTGGTTCGAGCACCTGAAGCGCTACTGGGGCATGGAGCCGGTGCAGTTCGCCTTCGGCGTGATGTCGCGCTCCAAGCAGATCACCTGGGAGAACCTCGAGCTGCGCGACCCTGCATTCATCAAGCAGATTCACCAATGGTTCGCGGGCAAGGTCAGGGAGCAGGGCTTCGACATCGATTTGAAGAACCCGCCGGTGCCGATGTTCACGCCGTTCCGCCTGCGCGACATGGTGGTGGAGAACCGCGTGGTGGTGTCGCCGATGGACCAGTATTCCGCGGTCGACGGCGTGCCGGGCGATTGGCACTTCGTGCACCTCGGCAGCCGCGCCGTCGGCGGCGCGGGGCTGGTGTACGTCGAGATGACCTGCCCGTCGCCCGAGGGGCGCATCTCGCCGGGAGACACCGGGCTGTGGAACGAAACCCAGAGGGATGCCTTCAAGCGCATCGTGGACTTCTGCCACGCGAACTCGCGCGCCAAGCTGTGCATGCAGCTCGGCCATTCCGGGCGCAAGGGCTCGACGCAGCTCGGCTGGGAGCGCATGGACCATCCGCTCGAGAGCGGCAACTGGCCGGTCATGTCCGCGTCCTCCATCCCGTATTACGAGGGCGTCTCGCAGGTTCCCCGGGAGATGACCCGCGCCGACATGGACAAGGTCTTGCACGACTTTGTTGTTTCCACCAAGTATGCAAACCAGGCCGGGTTCGACATGCTCGAGCTCCACATGGCGCACGGCTACCTGCTCGCGAGCTTCATCTCGCCGCTGACCAATCAGCGAAAAGACCAGTACGGCGGCGCGATCGAGAACCGCATGCGCTTCCCGCTGGAAGTGTGGCGTGCCTGTCGCGAGCTGTGGCCAAAGCAAAAGCCGATGTCGGCGCGCATCTCGGCGACCGACTGGGTGCCCGGCGGACTCTCGGGCGAGGACCTGATGGCGCTCACGCGCATGCTGAAGCAAGCGGGCTGCGACATGATCGACTGCTCGACCGGCCAGACCGTGCCGCACCAGAAGCCGGTATACGGCCGCATGTACCAGGCCCCGTACTCCGACTGGGTGAGGAACGAGGTCGGCATCGCCACCATGACGGTCGGCGCGGTAACGACGCCAGACCAGGTGAATACGCTCCTCGCCGCCGGCAAGGCGGACCTCGTCGCGCTGGCGCGGCCGCACCTCGCCAACCCGTACTTCACGCTGCAGGCCTCGGCCTGGTACCAGCACATGGGCCAGTTCTGGCCGCCGCAGTACCTCTCGGGCCGCGATCAGGCGTTCCGCAACGCGCCGCGCGAGCGCGCCGAGCAGCAGGACCTGCGCATCAAGGCGCGCCCGGCGAGCCACGAGGTCAAGGACGGGCCGGTAAAAAAGGCTGCGTAGATGACCCTGTGGGAGCTCGTTGAGCGCCGCTCGCGCGACGCACCCGGCGCGGCGTCGGTTCTTTTTGAAAACAAGAAGCTGACAAACCGCGAGTTTCGCGATCGTGCGCTATCGCTCGCCCGCGGCCTTGCCGGCCTCGGTATCGACCGCGGCGATATCGTCGCGGTCCAGCTGCCGAACATCCCCGAGTACCTGCTGAGCTACGCCGCGATCTGCGCGCTCGGCGCGACCCTGCAGCCGGTGCACATGCCTTATCGCCGGGCCGAGCTCTCCACGTTGCTTGGGCATTCGGAAGCGAAGGCATTCATCTGCCTTTCGCGGTTGAAGGACGAGCGGCCGCCGGGGTTGAAGAACGTCATCTCGCTCGGCGAGCCGGAGGAGGGCGCGCGCGCGTTCGCCGAACTTGCCTCAGGACCGCCTCTGGCGCGGGTGGCCGAAAGCTCGCCCGAAGACCGGTTCCTGCTGCTCTACACCTCGGGCACGACCGACAACCCGAAGGGCGTGCCGCACGCGCAGCGCGGCTTTCTTGCCAATGCGATGGCGTCGGTGCCCGAGCTGGGGATCTCCAGGGAAGAAACCATCCTCTCGGCGGCGCCGCTCACGCACTTGTACGGGCTGTACGCGTATCACCTGAGCCTGTGCTCGGGCGCGGCCATGTCGCTCCTGCCTGTGTTCACGCCACCGGATCTGGCGAGCGTGATTGAAAAGCACAAGGCGAACTGCGTGTTCGCCGGCCCGGCGCATTTCAAGCCGCTGCTCGATGGCGGGCTCCTCGAGCGGCACGATTTTTCCTCGCTGCGCTTCGCCTGCCTTTCGGGGAGTCCCGTGCCGCCGGAACTGGCAGCTGCTGTAGAAAGCAAGCTTTCAAAAGGAAAAACCATCCAGCTCTGGGGAATGACCGAGCTGCAGGCCGGCTCGTTCTCGCGCCCGCGCGACTCGGCTGACGTGCGCCACGGCACCGCGGGCGCGGCGACCCCGGGAACCGAGCTGCGCGTCGTGGACGAGCGACTGCAGGTCCGGGGTTTGTCGTTGTTCAATGAATACCTGAAAAACCCTGTCGCTACGCGCGAGGCCTTCACCCCCGACGGCTGGTTCGAGACCGGCGACACCGCGGAATTGAGCGCCGCCGGTCATCTGCGCTTCACCGGGCGCGTTAAGGAGATCATCAACCGCGGCGGCGTGAAGTACTCGCCGCTCGACGTCGAGGCGGTCATCGACCGCATGCCGGGCGTGGCGCGCTCGGCGATCGTGCCCTATCCCGACGCCGTGCTGGGCGAGCGCGCGTGCGTGTTCGTGCAGCCGGTGCCGGGCGGCGCCCCGGCGACGACGCTGGAAGCGATAATGCGCGAGCTCGATCGCGCCGGCGTGGCCAAGTTCAAGTGGCCCGAGCGCCTCGAGCTGCTGGAGGCGATGCCGCTCACGCCGACCCAGAAAGTGATGCGCGGCCGACTGCGCGAGCTTCTGAACCGATGATTGCGTTGTACGAATTGAAAGGCAGGAACGACCGGCGCTACAGCCTGTTCTCCTGGCGCACGCGCATGGCGCTCAGGCACAAGGGCCTCGACTTCGAATCGAACCCGGTGCGGCTTTCGGACAAGGCGGCGATCGCGTTCTCCGGCGGGAAGACCGTGCCCGTGATCAGGGACGGGGCAGGTGGGGAGAATGATGTCGTGGTGCGCGATTCGTGGAAGATCGCCGAGTACCTCGAGGAGCGCTACCCGGACGCGCCGCCGCTCTTCGGCGGCGACATCGGGCGCGGCGTGACGCAGGCGTTCAACACCTGGGTCGACCGCGCGCTCGTGCCGGCGATGCTGCAGGTGATCGTCGCCGACATCCACGAGCGCGTCGATCCGGGCGACGAGGAGTACTTCAGGCAGTCGATGGAGAAGGTGCTCAAGATGACGCTGGAGGAATCGCGCGCGCGGCGCGAGGCGGCGCTGCTGCAGCTCGGCAGAGTGCTCGCGCCGATGCAGGAGACGCTCAAGCGCCAGGCATTCATGGCCGGCGCCAGGCCCGCGTACGCCGATTACATCCTGTTCTCGGTGTTCCAGTGGGCGCGCGTGATGAGCCCGCACGAGCTCCTCGCCCCCGAGGATCGGCTGTGCCAGTGGCGCGAGCGCGTGCTCGACCTGTTCGACGGCTTCGCGCGCAATGTCCCCGCAGCCTGATCGCATGATGAAAAGGATCGTTCTGACCCTGCTCCTGCTAGGGGCGATGCCCGCGTCCGCAGCCCTGGACGTCAAGAACATCGTGCTCGGCGCGAAGGAAAGCGACGTCAAGCGCCAGTTCCCGAGCGCCCGCTGCAAGGCGCTCGAATGGCAGAGCAAGGCCGCCGACCGGCGCTGCGACGATTCGCGCGTCTCCTTCGGCGGCGTCGAGGTCCAGGTCACGTTCTACCTGAAGAAGGACGCGGTCGAGGCCTTCGACGTGCGCTTCGACACCAAGGAGCTCGAGCGCTTCGTGGCGTTCCTCAAGCAGCGCTACGGCGCGCCGCAGTCCGAGCAGAAGGACAGCTACGCGCGCAAGGACAAGCCGGCGCGCGAGGTCTACAAGGCGCTCTGGGAGAGCGGCAAGGAGCGCGCGGTGCTCACCGCGCAGCTCGAGAAGCGCCGCGCGTCGATGCTGGTGTCGCGCGGCGAGTTCGACGAGGAAATCCACCGCGTGCGCTAGGGAAAAATGGGGACAGACCCCATTTTTCTCATTTACACCTTCAGTTTTTTCAGCGCCGCGATCGCCCTGGCCTGATCATCCGCGCTGTCCAGCGCGATGAAGCTGACGAACTTCTTGCCGATGGCGATCGCCGACATGCCGCGGAAGTTGATCCCGGCGCCGCCGAGCGCGCTGGCGATCTTCGAGCCGAGCCCCGGCTTGTCGCCGCCCTCGATGCGCACCGAGTAGATGTTGTCCGGCCGGCTCATGCCCGACTGCTGCGCCGCCTCGACGGCCTTCTTGCCCTTCAGCGGGGTCACGAACATCACGCCCCTGCCGGGCTGCTCCGCGGTGCGGCGGGCGAGCAGCATCTCCAGGTTCGCGCCCGCCCTGGAAAGTGCTTCGAGCTTCTCCGCAGCGCCTCCGGGGCGGTCGTCGATGGTGACCGCCCAGACTTCGGCCTTGCCGACTTTAAGTGCCATGATTTCCTCCTCGGGGTTGGGGCAAGCGGCATAATTTACTCCTATGGAACGTAAACGAGAGATCGAGTCCGCGGTGGCGGATATTCGCCAGATCGAGAAGCACGGCGTGACGCGCGAGAGCCTCGAGAAGATCAAGCTGAGGCTGATCCGCCTCGCGGCCCGCCAGGACCTATTCCCGGCGTCCGATTTCCCGCCGCCCGCGCCCGGCGGCAAGCTCAAGTCCTGCCTGTACCGCGTGGCCGAGGATGCCGACCACCGCTTCGCGCTCTACGTGAACGCCTCGCTCGGCGGCCACAGCACGCCGGCGCACAACCACACCACCTGGGCGGTAATCGTCGGCGTCACCGGCGAGGAGCTGAACCGGTTCTACGACCGCGCCGCTGAGGCTCCGCGCGAGAAGGGCGAGTACGTGGTGAAGCAGGGCACCGGCGTGTGCTTCATGCCCGAGGACCTGCACTCGATCCACATCCAGGCGCCGCTGGTGAATTTCCACATGTACGGGCTCGCTCTCGACCACCTGCACAAGCGCGAGTACTACAAGGCCGACGAGAAAGCCTGGCGCGTGTTCCCGGCGCATGGCGATATCCGCGAGGCGCGCTAGCGAGCTCGTCGCGGGCAGCGGCGAGCTCGCCCTGCTGGATGTCCGCGAGCAAGGCGTCCACTACCGCGGCCATCCGTTCTTCGCCTGCTCGGCGCCGCTGTCGCGCCTCGAGCTGATCATTTCCGACCTGGTGCCGCGCAAGAGCGTGCCGATTCTGCTTCTGGATGGAGGAAGCGAAGGGCTGGCGGAGAAAGCCCTCGATCGACTTCAAAAGCTGGGCTACACCGACGTCGCCATTCTCGAAGCCGGCTGCGCGGCGTGGAAGGAGGCCGGGCTCGAGCTCTTCAGCGGCGTCAACGTGCCGTCGAAGGCGTTCGGCGAGTTCGTCGAGCACCACTACGGCACGCCGCGCATCACCCCCGGCGAGCTGAAGCGGCTGCAGCAGCTCAAGCAGATCCTCGTCGTCGACTCTCGTCCCTTCGAGGAATACCACCGCATGAGCATACCGGGCGGCATCGACGTGCCCGGGGCGGAGCTCGTCTACCGCATCCACGACCTCGCGCCGAGCCCGGACACGCTCGTGGTGGTGAACTGCGCCGGGCGCACGCGCAGCATCATCGGCTGCCAGTCGCTGAGAAACGCCGGCATTCCGAACCCGGTGGTGGCGCTGAAGGACGGCACCATGGGGTGGGAGCTCGCGGGCTTCACCTGTGAAAGAAATGCGGCTCGCGCGGCGCCTCCGCCGTCGGAAGATGGACGCAGGAAAGCTCTCGCCGCCGCCGAGCGCGTCGCGAAGCGCTTCGGCGTGCAGTTCTGCAACTCTCAGCAAATCTCCACGTGGAGAAAAGACGGCGCGCGCACCCTCTACGTTCTCGACGTGCGCACGCGCGAGGAGTTCGAGCGCTCGCATGTCGCCGGCTCGCGCCACGCGCCCGGCGGCCAGTTGGTGCAGGCGGCCGACGAATACGTCGGCGTGCGCAACGCGCGCGTAGTGCTGGTCGACCCGGACCTCGTGCGCGCGATCATGACCGCGTCGTGGCTGATCCAGATGGGGTGGAACGACGTCCACGTGCTCGAGGACCCCGAGCTCACCGAGAGCGGCCCGCGCAGGGCGTCCATCCCGGCCGCTCCGCCCTGGCCGACGGTTTCCGCCATCCCGGAGGGCGCCGCGGTGCTCGATCTCTCGACCAGCCTGCGCTTTCACAAGGCGCACATTCCGGGCGCCTGGTGGGGGGTTCGCTCCAGATTGGGGGAGGCAAGGGCGGCGATCGGCGACGTTCCCTCGCTCGTCCTCACCTCCGAAGACGGCGTGCTCGCTCAGCTCGCGGCGCCGGAAGCGGCCACTCTCTTTTCAGGTGTGAGCGTGCTGGAAGGTGGAAACGCGGCGTGGAACGGGCCGACCGAATCGGGCGTCGAGCGCGCCACGACGACGCGCGACGACGTCTGGTACAAGCCCTACGACCACAGCGCGGACTACCTGAAGCACGCCCGCGACTACCTCGACTGGGAGGTCGCGCTGGTTGAGCAGGTCAAGCGCGATCCGACGATCAAGTTCAGGGTTTATGGAAATTCAAATTCTTGACGCGATCGACCGCTGGCTCGAGCGCGAAGTCGAGCCGCACGTGATGAAGCTCGAGCACGAGGACGTCTGGCCGGCCGCGATGGTCGAGGGCATGGCGAAGCTCGGCCTGTTCGGCGCCACCATCAGCCCGCAGTACGGCGGCCTCGGCCTCCCGGCTGCGCTCTATACGCGCATCGTCGCGCGAATCTCCGAGGTGTGGATGTCGCTTACCGGCATCTTCAATTCTCACCTGATGATGTCTTTATTGGTGGAACGGTATGGCGGCGAAGCTCTCAAGCGCAAATACCTTCCCCAGTTCGCAAGCGGCGAAATCCGCGGCGGCCTTGCCCTGACCGAGCCGAACGCCGGCACCGACCTGCAGGCGATCCGCCTGCGCGCCCGCCGGGACGGCAACGAGTACGTCCTGAACGGCACCAAGACCTGGATCTCCAACGGTATCCACGGCTCGTGCTTCGCAGTGCTGGCGAAGACCGATCCGGAAGCCGAGCCGCGCCACAAGGGCATGGCGATGTTCCTGTGCGAGAAGGGGCCGGGATTCAGCGTGAGCCGCAAGCTGGAAAAGCTCGGCTACAAGGGAATCGACTCGGCCGAGCTCGTATTCGAGGACTACCGCCTGCCGGCCGCGAACCTGATCGGCGAGGAGGGGCGCGGTTTCCACCAGGCCGTCGGCGGGCTCGAGCTCGGCCGGCTCAACGTCGCCGCGCGCGGCGTCGGCGTCGCTGCCGCGGCGCTCGCCGAGGCGGTCAAGTACTCGCAGCAGCGCCAGACCTTCGGCAAGCCGATCTGCGAGCACCAGGCGATCCAGCTCAAGCTCGGCGAGATGGCGACGCGCGTCGAGGCCGCGCGCCTGCTGCTGCGCAACGCCGCCGAGATCTACGACCGCGGCGAGCGCTGCGACATGGAAGCCGGCATGGCCAAGTACTTCGCCACCGAGGCGGCGTTCGACAACGCGCACGAAGCGATGCGCATCCACGGCGGCTACGGCTACTCCAAGGAGTTCGCGGTGGAGCGGCTCTACCGCGACGCGCCGCTGCTCTGCATCGGCGAGGGCACCAACGAGATGCAGCGCATCATCATCGCCCGCCAGCTCATCCAGCGGAACAAGATTTAAGGGGTCAGGACCCTTTTCGCAGAAAAGGGGTCAGGAACCTCTCATTGATCTCCCATGGTTATCCACCTGATCGACGGGACATATGAGCTTTTCCGGCATTTCTACGGCCAGCGACGCTTCAATAAAGGCAAGGACCTGCCGTTCGGTGCCGTGACCGGAGTCCTGCACACCATCCTGCAGATGGTCGAGAAGGGCGCGACGCACGTCGGCGTGGCCACCGACCACGTGATCGAATCCTTTCGCAACGATCTCTGGCCCGGCTACAAGACGAGCGAAGGCATCGAACCCGCGCTCTTTGCGCAGTTCCATCCGCTCGAGCGCGCGCTCGCCGCCATGGGCGTTGTGGTGTGGCCAATGGTCGAGCTAGAGGCCGACGACGCCCTTGCCTCGGCGGCGCGCCTCGCCGCCGCCGATGAACGCGTCGAAAAAGTCTGCATCTGGACACCCGACAAGGACTTGGCGCAATGCGTCGAAGGGGATCGCGTCGTGCAAATGCACCGAAGGACGAACGTCATCCTCGATGCCAGTGCCGTCCAGCAAAAGTTCGGCGTGGAGCCCGCGCGCATTCCGGACTTCCTCGCTTTGGTCGGCGACAGCGCCGACGGCTATCCCGGGATCGACGGTATCGGCGAGGTCGGCGCCGCGCGCCTCATCCGGCAGTACGGCGCGATCGAGAGCTTTCCCCCCGCGGTGTTGGACGGCGACCGCCTTGCGATGGCGCTTCTTTTCAAGAGACTCGCGACACTTCGGACCGATGCAAAACTCTTCACCGATGTCGACAACCTGCGCTGGCGTCGCCCGACAGATGCATTTGCCGCTTGCGCGACAGAGCTCGGAGATGAGCGCTTGCTGGCCCGTGCGAGAAAGCGCCTGACCCCTTTTCCGGAAAAAGGGTCCTGACCCCTTTTACGCGCGCGGATACGTCCCGTCGTTGATGTCGAGGATCGAGCCGTTGACGAGCGGCGGGCTCGCGGTGACGAGCCAGACGATCGCCGCGGCGATCTCCTCGGGGCGGCCGACGCGCCCCGAATAGACCAGCTTCAGCAGGCCTTCGCGCCGCGCCGGGTCTACTCGCTGCAGAAGCTCGGTATCCACCGGCCCCGGCGCGACGGCGTTCACCTGGATGCCGTGCCGGCCCAGGTACGAGGCGAAGCTCTTGGTCATGCTCACCACCCCGGCCTTGGTGATGCCGTACCAGAGGTCCGGATGCGGCTGCCACGCCGCGATCGAGGCCAGGTTGACGATGCGCCCCTCGCGCCGGGCGATCATCTGCTTCGACACCGCGCGGATCAGCTCGACCGGCGCCTCGAGATTGACGCGCAGGATCCGCTTGCGCTGCTCTTCGGTGTACTTGTCGATGGGCACGGCGTTCTGCACGCCGGCGTTGTTGACCAGGACGTGGATCTCGCCGAGCGAATCGATCAGCTTCGGGATGCCGGCGAGGTCGGTGAGGTCGTAGGAGATCTCCCCGGGGCGTTTCCCCTCTACGTCCAACCTCAGTACGCGCAACCCTGCCTTTTGCAGCGCATCGGCCGTGGCGAGGCCGATGCCGCGCGCCGCGCCGGTGACGAGCGCGGTTTTCAAGCCAGGCCGGGCATCGCGAAGCCGCTGGCTTTCAATTCGCTGATCAGTTCTTCGTCTTGCTTCGAATTCAACTCGATCAAGGGTGGCCGGCAGGTCTTCCACTGCGGGTCGTTGCCGAAGTGCGCGACGGCAGATTTGAGCGCCGGGATCATCGGCTGCTTCTGCACGATCTTGCGCGTGGCGGTGATGCCCGCCTGCAGCTTGTCGGCTTCTCCGGAGCGCCAGTTCTTGTAGACATTGGCGATCGGGCCGGGGTTGACGTTGCCGGTGGCCGTGATGCAGCCCTTGCCGCCGTTGCGCATGTTGTCCAGGAGGAACACCTCGCTCCCGGCGAACACGTCGAAGCCGCCCTTCGCATAGTTGTCCAGCATCGCCTTGGTGTTCGCCCAGTCCCCGGAAGAGTCCTTCACGCCCGCGACGATCCCAGGATATTTCGAGAGCAGTCTTTCAATCAAACTTAAGGTAATCGCCACCTGCGCCACAGGAGGGATGTGATACAGGTACAGCGCGAGCCGCTCGTCGCCGACGCGCTCGATCACCTCGGCGAAGTTGCGGTACAGCCCTTCGTCCGAGACGCCCTTGTAGTAGAAGGGCGGCAGCATCAGCGCGCCGGCGCAGCCGAGCTCGACCGCGGCGCGCGTCATCTCGATCGAGTCGCTGAGCGCGCAATGCCCGGTGCCCGGCATGAGCGCGGAGCCCGGAACGCCGCCCGCCAGCAGGGCCTCCAGCAATCTTCTCTTTTCAGCGACGGACATCGAGTTCGCCTCGCTGTTGGTGCCGAACACCGCGAGCCCGGCGCAGCCGGACTTGAGCAGCCAGCGGCAGTGGCGCACGAAGCGCTCGGCGTCGGGCGAGTAGTCCTTCTTGAACGGGGTGATGACGGGGGCGAGCACGCCCTCGATGCGCTTGACCTTGTTGCCTGGTTTCATGGCAGTCCGCTAAAGTGAGCCGCCGCCAATTATGCCGCCTGTCCGCCGGATTCTCTGCATCCTGCTGCTCGCCCTGCCGCCCGCGGCGCACGCGGGCGGGGTGGTCGTGGTGAGCTCGTCGGGCGCATCCGGATTGTGGCTCGCCCTGGCGGTGTGGGCGGGCGTGCAGCCGCGCCCCGTGCCCGAGATTTCGCCGCATCACCTGTCGGCACCGCCGCCGCGCGCCGCGGATTCCTGCACCTTCGTCGCCGGCGTGCGCCATTGCCCGCTGCCCAGGCCGCGTGCCGAATCTCGATAGGGCGGTAAATATAGAGGACTTGCGCCGGCTCGCGCAGAAGCGCCTGCCGCGGGCGATCTTCGATTTCTTCGACGGCGGCGCCGAGGACGAGGTGACGCTGCGTGAGAACCGCGCGGCTTTCGAGCGCGTCCGCCTGCTGCCGCGGGTCCTGGTTGACGTTTCAAAAATCCAAACCACGGTTGACCTGTTTGGCAAGCCCTCCGCACTGCCGCTCGCCATTGCCCCCACCGGCGGCATCAGCGCGGGCCGCGCCGGCGCGGAACTCATCCTCGCGCGCGCCGCGAAGGCCTGGGGCGTTCCTTTCACCATGGCCACGCCGTCGGCGTTCAGCATCGAGCGCGTCGCGCAGGAGGTGGGCGGGCGGCTCTGGTTCCAGCTCTACGCGGTAAGGGACAAGGAATTTCGAAATAAATTGGTGCTAAGAGCAAAAGATGCGGGCTATGAGGCGATCCTGGTCACGGTGGACCTGCCGGTGTCGGGCAAGCGCGAGCGCGATCCGCGCAACGGCTTTCACACGCCCTACAGCCCGAACTGGCGCAACTCGCGCGACGTGATCTTCAAGCCCGCCTGGGCGCTCGAGATGCTGCGCCACGGCCTGCCGGGAATGGCGAACCTCGTGGGTTACAAGTTCAGCACGCCCGCGGGCACCGATATCGTCACCGCGGTGGGGCGCGAGATGGACGCCGGCCTCGACTGGGAATACATCAAGCGCCTGCGCGAGCTGTGGCCCGGCAAGCTTCTGCTCAAGGGGGTCGAGCGGCCCGACGACGCCGAGCGCGCCGCGGCGGTGGGCTGCGACGGCGTGGTGGTCTCCAACCACGGCGGCCGCCAGCTGGATGGCGCTTCTTCGACCTTGGAGGCATTACCAGCCGTCGCCTCGGCAGCAGGAAAGAAGCTGACCGTGTTGCTCGACGGTGGCGTGCGTCGCGGCGTCGACATCCTCAAGGCGCGCGCGCTCGGCGCGCAGGCGGTGCTGACCGGCCGCGCTACGCTGTTCGGCGCGATGGCGGGCGGCGAGCCGGGCGCGCGCCGCGCGCTCGAGATCCTGTCGACCGAGCTGGTGCGCGCGATGCAGCTGTGCGGCGTGCGCTCGGCCGCGGAGATTGGGCCGGACCTGCTTTCGTCCTGAAATTGCGAACGTACTCCGGCGCCGAGAATATCCACTCGAGCGCGTCGTAGTAGCGCTCGGCCGGCCGGCCGCGGTAGATGTCGTTGCGCACCTCGCGCTCCAGGCCGTCGGGTACGTGGAAGATCATGCCGACGAGCTGGTTGGCCGAGATCTGCACGCGCGTGGCGCGAACCGTTCGCTTTTCCTGATACTCCAGGAAAGCTCTTTCAAGCTGGCCGTCGGCCTCATCTGCGCACGCGCCCAGGCACACCGCATCCTCCATCGCCATGGCGGCGCCCTGCGCCATGTACTGCAGCATGAAGTGCGCGGCGTCGCCGAGCAGCGTGACGCGCCCGCGGCTCCAGTTGTCCACTGGCGCGCGATACTGGAGCATCCAGCGCCGGAATTCCTTCGGCGCGCGCATTAGCTTGGTCGGCTTCTCGCAGTAATGCGCAAAGAGCGGCAGTACTTCGTCGGGCTGCGCGAGCTCGTTGTGGCCGCCGCTCGTGTGCTTGCCGATCACCGTGGCGACCAGGTTGAAGAGCTTCCAGCCGCGCAGCGGGTAGTGGACGATGTGCGTGTTGTGCGCCGCCCAGAGCGTCGCGGCCGCCCAGCGCAGGTCCTTCGGCATGTCCTCCGGCCTCAGCACCGCGCGGTAGCACATGTGCCCCGACACCGGTGGCTCCGGGTCGCCGACGATGCTTTGGCGGATCACCGAGCGGCCGCCGTCGGCGCCCACCAGAGCTTCGCCGCGGATGGGGCCTTTTTCGGTCTTCACAGTGACCCCGGTGTCTTCGAGGTAGAAGCCGGTGACGCGGCTGCTGGTGCGAAGCTCGATCAGCTTCGGCAGCGCCTTGCAGCCGTCGAGCAGCGAGCCATGGATGTCCGCGCGGTGCGTCACCGCGTAGGGGTTGCCGAAGCGCCTGGCGAAGCGTTGGTCGAGCGGGATGTCGATCACCTTCTCGCCGCTCACGCCGTCCATCATCAGCAGGTGCTCGATGAACACCGCCTCCTTCTTCACCAGGGCGCCGACGCCGAGCGCGTCGAGCGCGTGCCAGGCGTTCGGCGCGAGCTGGATGCCGGCGCCGATCTCGCCGAACTTCGGCGCCTGCTCGAGCACCACCGAGCGAAAGCCCTTGCGCGCGAGCGCCAGCGCCGCGGCCAGGCCGCCGATGCCGCCGCCGGCGACGATCACCGGGTTCTCGTTTCGCGCCTTCATGCGAGCATGTTAAGCGCTGCGCGGCCGAGCGGGGAGCGCGGATCGGCCAGTGTTTCGATGATTTCGAAATGGTTCAGGTTTTTCCCCAGGATCGTCGGCGCGCCCAGCTTTTCCGCGAACTCTTTCGACTGGCGGAAAAACTCCGCCCCCTCCTTCTCGCCCCACGCCACCGTCACCGGGCAGCGGATCTTGTCCACGTGGCGGATCGGCGAATATTCGTGCTCGAGGCGCTCGTCGATGCGCACGTACTCGTTGCGCGCGCTCAGGCGCACCGGAAGAAGATCGTAGACGCCGGAAACCAGCAAGGCTTTCCTGACGTAAGGAATTTTTGTAAGGGCACAACCTGCGAGATGGCCTCCGGAGGAGTGGCCGCACAGAACCACGTAGTCGCTCAGGTTCTCCCGGACCCATTCGATGCCTCGGCGGACCTGGCCTGCCATCTCCGGCAGCGTCACCGTGGGCAGGTTCGCGAAATTGAGCGCGACATACGCCGCCCCGGCCTCGATGATCGCCTCGGCGGGAAACGCCTGCTCGCGGCTCGACTGGCGCTTCCACGCGCCGCCGTGCACGAACACGAACACTTTCTT